>VMHT01114692.1_pt1 | contig 25410 bp, 38 predicted proteins | sample 4693611 | NCBI WGS metagenome assembly VMHT01 (sample SAMN12280063, study PRJNA550983) | marine metagenome | isolation source: seawater sampled from same location over 5 years 0.02-0.2 micron viral filtrate | place: USA: collected off the coast of southern California halfway between the port... ...
TGGCATCGTTGAAAGATTAAATTTAGTCGAAACACAACAGACTATGATGCAATCTGACTTGAGTCAAAATACTGAGTTTCGTATAAAATGGCCAAGAGGTGAGATGGGTAGTTTACCTGCTGACAGCGAACAGTTCATGTTGATTGAACACTTAGCAGGAGAACTTGAAAGTTTAACTGTAGAAATTGAAACAGGTCAAGCACCGTTTGATCAACAGCAAAAGTTGATGATGGAGTTTTTTGAAAAACGAATTAATTCATTAGAAGAACAAATTGAAAAAATTAAAGACACTCAATTAGAAATTAAACAACAGAACGGACACTAAGATGACAGTGGAAATGGTTTGTATCACACTATTATTGTATGTCAATGGCGTAGTAGAATCACACGTTGGACATCATAAAATGGTAGATTGCTTAAAAGCAAAAAAAGTTAGTGAGAAAACTTATGATGGCGGAAAGCCATTTAGGTTTACTTGCCAAAAGAGACTTGTAGAAGTCGGCAAAGATGATAACGGTAATAACTATATCATTCGTTTGTTAGACACAGAAGAAAATCCTCGAGTCAAATCTAAAAGCATTACAGAAAAACTCGGAGGATAGTTATGATCAAAGAAGCAATCGTATTATTGATGTTCTTTGGTAGTCCTTTGTCGGTGCAAGAATACACTGTTCGTGATGGTTTGAGTGAGTGTTTGAAAGCAAAACGTACAATCGCGCGAAATGTTAAATCTCCTGACGCACCGGAATATAAAGGTTCTATGAGATTAGCATGTAAAAAATTAACAGTTGAAGTCGATGAAAGTAATCGCATTGTTATGTTTGTCGATATCAAAAAGAGCGATCTAAAACCTTTCTAGGAAAAACAAAAAATGCCAGAAGAAGCAAGATTAACAAGAATCGAAGAGAAGTTAGATCGTCTGACTGATGCTATGGTTTCTATGGCAAGGGCAGAAGAGAAAATAAATTCATTGAACGATGATCACGCAAAAATGTATGAACGACTTAATCGTTTGTCTATGAAATTAGACGATATAGAGAAAAAAGTCGACGATAATGCACGTACAGTAAATCTTATAAATAAAATAGTATATGCGGCTGTAGTCGCAGCCGTGGGGACGTATGTTGCCCATATGTGGATGTAATAGGAGAATAAAATGTCCAAACAATTAGTTGAAGCTATGGGTCGAGCATATCAAGAGATCCAAGAAGCAAAAGAAAAACAAAAAGAAAATAACTATATCTATGCTGCTAAGATGGCAAAGAAAAATGGTGATAAAACCTTTACTATCGGTGGTAAAGAATACGATGTCGATGAGGCATTGCAAAAAGAAGATAACACCAACGATAAGTCAGACGATGGTGACGGTATGGATAAAGTGCAACCAAAGGCAGTGAAGAAAAAGTTTAAAGATCGTAAAGACAAAGACATCGATAATGATGGCGATGTTGATTCATCTGATGAATATTTACATAAGCGTCGTAAAGCAGTTTCTAAATCTCTCGATGAAGATGATGATGAAGAAGATAATGGCGATAACGGTAACGACGACAACGGTGATGAAGAAGATAAAAAGAAAAAGAAAAAGAAACCTTCTGATGATGAGAAAGATGAAGTTGAAATGAACCCTAAAATGGAAGCAGCAGGTGACTATACTGATGTTGCTACAATGAAGGGTAAAGGTGGTGCTCAGGTTAAGATCGTAAAAGACAAAAAGGGTAATCACGTTGCTTTATTCTCAGGCAAAGGTTCTACTCAAGTTCCTATCAAGAAAATGGATAAAAAAGTCCTACAGAAAGCACTTGATAGTTTTTCTAAGAATGGTATGCTTGGTGACACTCTTCGTTCTATCGAAGAAAAAGCATCAATCCGCATGAGACTGACTTCATTCCTGAATGAAAAAAACAACCCTAATGCAGCAAAGGCAGAAAAACCTGAAGATGCTCTAAAGGGTAAGGGTGCCAAAGATATGATGGAACCTACTAAGAATCCTGAAGTAGATGAAACCCAAGAAAAGGGTCATGACGATGCATCAAAGGCAGGGAAAGTAACTAAAGCAGCAGGTGGTCGTAATAGTGGCGATGCAGTTCGTTCTGGTGATCAGGGTGTGCGCAATCCTCTTAAAAAGACCATGGAAGCATACAAAAATATGAAAGGCGAATAATATGGCAATCAGTCCTCCTAATTATAAAAAGGATGCTATCCCCACCCCTCGTGGGTGGACGCATCCTCGTACTGGTGAACTTCTTCATGGAGTAAAAATATCTCAGGAAGCGATCGATGAGTATCTAGGGAATGACGCAACTATGTTGACTGAATCCCCTGTTACTATCGAAGAGTTTAAAACTGAGCATCTTACTCCTCTTCCAGAAGAAGATGAATATTGGACAGAAGATGATCTCAATGGTATGAGCAAAATTGAGTTAGAAGAACTCGGTCGCGAATATGGTATTGAGTTAGATCGTCGGTCGTCTAAAGCAGTTTTGATTGAAGAACTTTCTGCAGTAATGTTTGAGGAATAATCCAACTATATAACTGTATGGAACTTAATGAAAAAAATATTCTGCTGTATGCCTCACGACACTACTATAATCCAACCTTTTCGGATATAGAAGAATTTCATGAGGACTTGAAAAGATTTAAATATATCAAGCGTTTGGTGAATAGGTATATCGAAAATGATAAACTTTCCGAACGCTTGATTTTAAATCATCTTATTGTTATATTTAATGTGTTTGGTGCAGAAGCAGCATTAAATATGTTACAAGTAAAATTAGATAAAGAGCATTGGTCAACGATAAAACCATTTTTAGTCTTTTTAAAATATATAAGAAATGATCAGTTGACAGGGATCGAAATGGACCAAAAAGTCGTAGAGGTGTTAAGGAAAATATAATGGGAATATTAAAAAGAGCGGCAGATCTTGCATACACCTTCCGATTTATTCGAATGTTGGTAATGAAGTGGGAAAGTTGGGACGCATATAAACTTGGTATTATTGATGAAAACGGTAAAAGAGACAAGACTGTAAAACTTGACGATGATGAAAAAAAATCTGCATATACTCCTTTTATTCGCCTCGCTGCTAACATTAAGCGGTTGTTACAAAAAATTCCTGGAGGCGGATCTAAGTTGGGAAGTTTCGCTGCCGCTCTATTCCTTATAAAAGAAAAGTATGGGATGAATGATGAAAACCTTTCGCGGATATGTGAAAAGTTTGATGTTGATGTTTTAGATATTTTGAATGAAAGTAACGAGTGGTTCGTTTTAAACGATAAGCAATTATCTCCTGGCGTATATTCTATTCGTGAAAATAAAATATTGAATTCATCCTATGAAGAATTATGTTATGCAAAAGATAAAATTAAGGTAAGGGAAGATTCGTATCCTATTGGTGATGTATTTGGTTTGGACATTTACGAAGGCACTCATATAAAAACTAATCAAAAAATCTATTTCACAATCAGCGAGATTTACAAATGAAAAAGTTTAAACCGCATATGATGTACGACCCAAAAACAGGTAAAGGTTACAAAGCAGAAAAACCTGAAGATCATGTACGTATGGACAAAATGGGTTATACGCATGATAAACCTAAAGAAGCAAAAGAAGATACAACAACTGCTTCTATACCTAATCCTGCTCAAACTTCCATGGGACCATCTAAGTTCTTAGATCGAAGGTCTAAAAAGAAATTAAAACCTTTAAAAGCATTTAGAGATTACTATGCAGAAAAGGGTATTGGGCAATGAGTAGAAGTAGAGACATCGCAGCAATGCTGAGTGTAACTGAAACTGCCAATACTGGCAACGAGCGTCTGTTACATGGGACCGCAGGATTAGATTCTGCACAGGTCACAACAATTGCATCTGCTTCTGGATTGACTGTCTACAGTACTCTCGATTCCCTTCCTACAACTAGTCTATCTGTTGGTGACCAAGCATATGTGTCCGGCAACAATAGAATGTATATTTCAAATGGATCAGGATGGTATAATGTTGCACTTATTAATGCAACTCCGTCATTAACTCTCAGTCCTTCAGGAGTCATTGGATTATCTACTGCAGGTGTAGCGCAGACAGTTACCGTTACTGCCGTTGATTCTGATAATGCTGACGCATCCCTTGTATTAAGTGTAGAATCTGGTGGTGACTTCTTTAAACTTGCGACATTAAGTCAAGACTCATCTGTATTCACTATTACGCCAAGATCAGAAGATTCGGCAACGGCATTAGGATTTGACGGTAGTGCTACACTTACATTTAAGGCATCAGACGGAGTAGCATTCGGCACTGGCACAAACACTTTCACTCTAGCATTTTCTTCAATCGTTGATAGTTCCGCTGATACTATGATTGGTGTTAAAGCAACAGGAAATGCTCTTGCTAATACTAATAGAATAACATATCTCAATGCTTCTCAGGCAGAAACAGCAGTAACAGAAACTGGTACAATAGACGCTGGTTCATTCTCACCTTATAAAGATGAATCTAAGGGATATTGTATCTCAACCACTACGAATGATTATGCTATTGATACAGAGGCATCATTTGCATTTACTGGTGACTTTACATACGAAACATGGATTAGAACAACTCAAACTACTGAAGGAATTTTCTTCTGTAACTATCCAACTGGAAATTCACTATTTAATGCTTTTAAATATGTTAGCGGTAGAATAAACATTGCATTTACAACAGGTAGTGTGGATGTTGCACAAACCACCGGACAACAAATTAATGATGGCGAATGGCATTGGGTTGTTATTGACAGATATAACAACAATGTTAAAATCTATGTTGATGGGGTAGACGTTAAATCACAAGCATTTTCTGAAAACTCAACAAGTCTTGGTACATGGGTTATTGGTCAACACGGTAACTACACCGCAGGATATCTGCAAGCATTTGCTGACTACTTTGGAATGAGAGCAGTAAACGGAGCAAGTGTATATTCTAATGCTGCTTCACTTACAATACCAACAGAAGCACCAGGAATACATAGTTCAGGCACTACAGAAGTTCTTATGGGAACTGGGCAATCTTACATTGATAACTTTTCAACTAGTCAAACCGCAATTCCTCATCCAATATATCCTGGGTCAGGTACTGTCTATGAAGGTAAATTTACTAAACCAGAAACACCGTTTGATGGTGAACCTTGGACTGCAGCAAAACATGGCGGTTCTATGTACTTTCCTAATTCCAATACCAATGGATCTAGTAATAACTACATAACACTTCCATCTAGCACTGACTTTAATCTTGATGGTGCATTTTCAGTAGAATTCTGGTATCACCCAACTGATCGTAATCCTGTAATTAAGGTACTAATTGAAACTTCAAGTGATTCGTATACACAGTTGGGTTATGATACTCCAGGATCTGGTGGACGTGATTGGTATTTCTATAGAGGTGCCGATAGAATTGCAAGTAACGGAGAAAATCTATTTCCAGGAGCATGGCATCATGTTGTTCTCTGTAGAGATGGATCAAACAATATGGCATTGTTTGTGAATGGTAAGAGACAAGGTTCTGCTGTTTCATACTCTGATACTATAAATTGGAGTGGTGCTAAAATACACAAATCTGCCTCTGGTACTGGTTATGCCAGTGAAAATTTCACTGCAGACATGAGATGGATAAAAGGTTCAACTGCTTATGATCCAACTCAGGCAACCATTACAGTTCCAACACAAGCACTTACTCATGTTACAAACACAGTACTGCTAATGAACAATACATCAGATTTTGCAATTTATTCCAATACAGGAAATGCAACATTAGTGACTGCAGGTACTGCCCAAACTGACACTTCTGTTAGAAAATTCACTACATCCTCATCAATGAAGTTTGATGGAAATAGTGATTATATAAAATGGTATCAACCAGGAGGTCTAGGTGGTGGAGATTTCACTATTGAAATGTGGATATACCTTCTTAGTGGCGGACCTGTTAACCAATCATTTTGGTCATGTAACAGAGCAACAAATGTTGGGTTCAACATGGGTATCAACAGTCAAAAGAAACTCAGCATATATGCAACATCACCATCAACTCCGATTGTAGGTACTACTGCTTTTTCTTATGATACATGGTACCATGTCGCTTTGGTTAGACATAATGGAACCATAACATTTTATGAGAACGGAACAGCATACGCAGATGATTGGGCCACAACAAACGACTTTACAGGTGAGACCTTTTGTCTTGGCGAAACTGTCAATAATAGTCCTGGTTCATCATATATGGCAGCAAATATGGGTGAGTATTGGAATGGATATATTCAGGATTTCAGGTTTGTAAAAAGCGCAGTATACACTGGGAACTTTACTGCACCAACTGCTGAACTAGGCATTGGTATCGGTACATAGAGAGGAATAAAGATGGCAACATCTAAAACAAGAGACATTGCCAAAATACTTGGTAAATCCGAAAGAGCAAATCCTACCAATGTAGCATTTAGTATCTCCGGTGGAGGTGGTGGGAGTTCATCATTAGTGGTATATGCAACACTGAATGATTTGCCGACCAGTAATTTGACTACTGGTGATCAAGCGTATGTATCAGAAAATCAAAGGATGTATATTTCAAATGGATCTGGTTGGTATAATGTTGCACTCATTAATGCGACACCATCTTTAACAGTTAGTCCTTCAGGTACTATTGCATTATCTCAAGAAGGTGTAGCACAAATAGTTACGATTACTGCGGTTGATTCTGATAATGCAGATGCATCATTAACACTATCTGTTGATTCTGGTGGTGACTTCTTTAAGATGGCAACTATATCTCAGGATTCTAGTGTATTCACAATCACACCAAGATCAGAAGATTCTGCAACTGCAACTGGAGATGATGGTGCAGCCACACTCACATTTAAAGCAAGTGATGGAATAAATTTTGGTACAGAGCAAGTATCATTTACTCTAGGATTCACCGTAGAAAACAGTAACTTTACATCTCTATTAATGAAAGCAGATACTGCTGGTACAGATAATCAAGTTGATGCTTCTACTAATACGCATACCATAACTGAAACAGGTAATGTTACTTCAAATAGTTTTACTCCATATCATCCTGGCGGTTATAGTACATATTTTAGTTCTGCCGCTAACCGTATTGTAACAAATCTGGCTGGGTCTGGCAATGTTGCTTGGACTATAGAATGGTGGGTATATCACACTGCAAACTCAGGCACTTCAAGTCAAAATAGAAATTTTGGTGCAGCAACAAATGATCCAATATTTCTTAATACAAATTTAAATACTCAAAATTTATACATTGGCGGTCAACCACGAGTACAAGGTTCAAAGACTATGGCCATCGGTCAATGGTATCATATGGCACTTGTACGATCTGTCACTAGCAATACAATAAAACTCTACATCGATGGTGTTCTAGAAGGAACTTCTAGTGTACAAGCAGGTAACACATATAATATACCTGCAAAGAATAGCTTTGGTGTTGGTAGTGATGATAACTATAGTGCATACGGTATGACTGGATATATAAAAGATTTTAGATATGTTATTGGAACTGAGGTTTATACATCAGCATTTACTCCACCGACTTCATCTTTAACAGCAATATCCGGAACTGACTTATTGCTTTGTAACAATCCTGCTCCAGTAGACGTTTCTGGTAATTATAATGCTGTTACAGTGACTGGAGCAACAGGCGCAAGAGTTACTCCATATGTTCATCAAAATCCATATGTTAAAGCAGATCATTCTGGATCTGTATTTTTTGACGGTAATGGAGATTATTTAACTTGGGGTTCTTCTGGTTATGCTTTAACTGGTGCATTTGAAGTAGAGTTTTGGTTTAACCCAACATCTCTTGGTGGAACTTATCGCACAATATTTGCTATCAATTCCGCTGCTACAGGATATGCTGGTGTTCGAATTGATAGTCGTAACAATGATGCATCTGGACAATTTAAAGTATTCTTAGACAAATCTGTTGGTGGTGGTTGGGATATTGAAAGAAATATTGCAATCGCTGTCGATCAATGGTATCATGTATCGGTTGGCAGAGATGCGTCAAACGTAGTTAGAGTTTTCTTAAATGGCATACTTGTGGGTGCTAATGCTACATTAGCAGGTACTTTTTCAGCAACTAGTCTTAATTATATTGGTTGTGGACAAAATGGTACTAACTTTTATCACGGACATGTATCAGATTTAAGATGGTTGGTTGGTTCAACTACTCGTTCTGCTGATACTTCATTTATTCCGCCAACAACTAAATTAACAGCGATTACAAATACTGATCTTCTTACATGCACAAATAAAAATGATATTTGGGATGCTAGTTCTGTTACAGTATTAACTAAAGCTGGTAATACAACTGCAAGTAATACACAAAGAAAATTTGCAACATCATCTGCAGTTGCCTTTGATGGTACTGGAGATTATATAAGTGCTCCAACTAGTCAAACTTTTGATTTAGCTGGAAGTATCGCTTGGACAATTGAAGGATGGTTTTATTGGAGTAGCGTGAGTGGTGAAATGACACTAATTGAAAAATTTACTGGTGGTAATGGTCCAGGTTGGACTTTATATAAACTTAGTTCAGGAAATGCATTAGGATTTTATAGTGGATCTTCTGCTACATTCTCTAATACTATGGGCACTGTAACTACTGGTCAATGGTATCATGTAGCTGTTACGCGAGACGCAGGAGGAACAACTCGTGGATTTTTAAATGGAACATTAACTGCAACTGGAACATATTCTATCGGTAATAATTCCACTGGAAATCTATATATCGGATCTAGAAACGGTTCGTCAAACTATATGAACGGTTATGTTCAAGATGTAAGAATCACAAGAGGTCTAGCTAGATACACATCTAACTTTACACCTACTGTTACGGAACATAAAGGTTAAATAAAAGGAGAAAATTATGTTATCGTTATTGGGATCATTGATTGGATTCGCAGGTTCTGCGGTTCCAGCGATCACTGATGGTTTTGCTAGGAAGGCAGACCATAAACATGAAATTGAAAAAATGAAAGTCATGGCAGAACTCAAAGCAAGTGGGTATGACCATGAAATGAAAATGTATGATCAGATGGGTGCAGACAAAGAGCACGATCGTCTGATTCAACATGATATAAGTATTAATCAAGGAACAGGTATTATTGCTGGTTTGCAAAAGTCTGTAAGACCTGTTATCACTTATGGTTTCTTTGCCTTATTTGTTACCATTGAGATTACACTGTTAATGTCAGCACTAGAAAAAGGCACTGACTTCGCTGTAGCGATTCAGTTATTATGGGATGAGGATACGAAAGCGATCTTCGCAGCAATTATATCATTCTGGTTCGGATCCAGAGCAATTGAGAAAGCAAGAAAGAAATGAGAGAAACATTAATTAAAGCAGTTGTATCACATGCACAAGGACATGTCAATAAGCACCTTGCAAATATTGAAGTGTATATGAACAATCCTGCAGGTATCGGTGAACATTCAGATATCATTGAAGCAATTGAAATAGAACTCGAACAAGTCGCTAAGTATGACGACCAAATCGAGATGATAAAAAAATATTATTTAAAAAAATAAAAAAAATATTTTCTCAAAAAGTGGTAAAAAGGGGCTTTACTAAATGCTCCTTTTACTATATAATAGTTCATATAAAATAATTCATAACATAAAGGATACAGATGTATGCAAAATCGATTTGCAGACACCAGAAATTTTTTATCTCAAACTAAATTTTATGACAGTTATTCTAGGTTCAAAGAGAACTCAGGAAACTATGAAAATTGGGATGAAGCAGTAGACCGTGTCTTATCTATGCACGAAGAGAATTACTCGGAGCATAAAGAAAAATTAAATTCGTATATCGAAGAAGCAAGAGTTGCATACAAAGAACAACGTGTTCTTGGTGCGCAACGTGCACTTCAGTTCGGTGGAGAACAATTAAAGAAACACCAGATGCGTATGTATAATTGTACATCATCATATGCGGATCGTCCAGAATTTTTTGGTGAGTTCTTTTATATTTTGCTTTGTGGTGCAGGTGCAGGTTTTTCTGTACAAGAACATCACATCGCTAAATTACCGAAGATTCAGCAACGTACTAAACAAGCAAAAGGTTATGTTGTAGAAGATTCAATCGAAGGATGGGCATCAGCACTTGACGTATTGATGTCATCATACTTTGTTGATGGTGGTAAGTTCCCCGAATATGAAGGTCGTCGTGTATTCTTTGATCTATCTAATATTCGCCCAAAGGGTGCGAAAATCTCTGGTGGATTTAAAGCACCTGGACCAGAAGGTTTGCGGAAATCACTTGATAAAATTGAACATATGCTACAAGGTCTCGTTATGGATTCGAAAGAACCTGTAACAGTTAGACCAATCGCTGTTTATGATATTTGTATGCATGCTGCTGATGCGGTACTATCAGGTGGTGTTCGTCGTTCTGCTACTATTTGTCTCTTCTCACCAGAAGATGATGAGATGATGAACGCAAAAACAGGTAACTGGTTTATTGACAACCCACAGCGTGGTCGTTCAAATAACAGTGCTGTTATCGTTCGTGACGAAGCAACTCCTGAAATGTTTTCAAAGATTATGAATTCTGTTAAGTCGTTTGGCGAACCAGGATTTTACTTCACCACGTCAAAGGAACATACTACTAACCCATGTGTTGAAATCGGTATGTATCCTCAGATGGACGGTGAGTCCGGTTGGCAAGGTTGTAACTTGACAGAAATCAATGGCGGCATGTGCACCACAGAAGATGACTTTTATCAGGCATGCCGTGCTGGTGCTATTCTTGGCACCCTTCAAGCGGGATACACTGACTTTAAATTTTTAAGTCCTGTATCTAAAAAGATCTTCGATCGTGAGGCACTGCTTGGCGTCTCAATCACAGGATGGATGAATAACCCTAATATTCTTTTCGATACGAAGGTCCTTAAAAAAGGAGCAAACATTGTTAAGAAAGTCAATAAAGAGGTTGCCGCCATTATCGGTATTAATCCTGCTGCTCGGACTACTTGCGTTAAGCCAAGTGGTAATGCATCAGTATTGTTACAAACCGCTAGTGGAATTCATGCGGAGCATTCTCCTCTTTACATAAGAAATATTCAGATGAATAAAGAATCTGAAATCACTCAAGCAATTCAACGATCTAATCCACATATGGTTGAAGAAAGTGTGTGGAGTGCAAACGGTACGGATGTTGTTGTTTCATTCCCTATCGTACCAAAGTTTGGTTCAATGTTTAAAGACGATCTTCTTGGTGTAAAGCATCTTGAGATGGTAAAGAAGGCACAAAAGTATTGGGTTGTTGAAGGAACAAACGAAGAACTATGTGCGGACGAAGGTATCCGTCACAATGTATCAAATACTATTATCGTTGATGACTGGGATGATGTAGAAAAGTATGTTTACGAGAATCGTTACTCGTTCTCAGGTATTTCATTCCTCGCACCAACAGGTGATAAAGACTACAATCAAGCACCAAATACTGGAGTTATCACTGCTGATGAAATGGTCGCTAAATACGACCAAGGAGCAATCTTCGCTTCTGGTATGGTAGTGGACGGAATGAAAGTATTTGATAATCTTTGGAATGCATGTTCAACAGCACAAGGTATGGGTGAAGATTTATCACTCGAGTCTAGTGCAAATAGTGCAAAGAAAGACTGGGTTCGTAGATTCGAACGGTTTGCAGAAAACTATCTTGATGGCGATATGAAGAAAACTGAATATTGCTTGAAGGATGCATATCTACTGCACAAGTGGAATAAAATTCAAAAGAATCTTAAACCTATTAATTGGGCAGATGATTTAACTGAAAAGGTATATACAGACGTTGATACACTTGGCGCAGCAGCATGTGCTGGTGGTGCTTGTGAAATCGATTTCTAACATACCGTCCCCTTGCATAAGGGTATGTAAAATAGAGGACGACCACTGCGAAGGTTGTGGTCGTTCTTCTAACGAAATAAAAGAATGGTTTTACTGTGAAGATCAACGTAAACAGGAGATATTAGAGCAAAGTGGAAAACGAGTATCGGATAGAATGCGAGGAGTGCGATTCGACAACGATTGTACTGGTTGACAACGGAGAAACCCCAATCTTTTGCCCTATGTGCGGAAGAAGACCTGATGTAGAGGATATCACAGACGAAAATGCCTAAACCAAATGAAGACTTTAATCTCACTGTTGAAGAACTTCAATTAATAGAAATGTCTTTGATAGCATTTAGAATAACACAGGATAATAGAAAAAAAGAAATACAAGATCTTCTTGCTAAGTTTTACCACCAGAAAGTTTGGTATCGCCCAAAAGGCACATACATTTCTGGGTAATATATAGTTGTATGTGGTTATATGAAAATGAAGAATATGATAAGCAACCAGATGACTATCAAGGATTTGTCTATGTCATCACAGAACTTTCTACAGGTAAGAAATATATCGGTAAAAAGAACTTCTGGCGTCCGCACACTTTACCAAAAAATTCAAAGAGAACTCGGCGAGTTAAATCCAGAAGACCCTCCGACTGGAAAGAATATTATGGATCTAGTAAACAACTTGCCGATCTCGTCGAGCAGTCTGGATCCGATAACTACAAACGAGAAATACTCAGACTATGCCACACTAAGGGGGAAATGTCCTACTACGAGGCAAAGTTTCAGTTCGATAATGACGTACTCTTAAGAGACGATTATTATAACGAGTTCATCGGTTGTAAGATACACTCCCGACATATTCCCCAATGGTTGAAAAAATAACTTTACTTTCTTTCTAAAGTATGATATAATATATGCATACACTTAAAGGAGTGAGAATATGGTTATTACCAACAAAATATTGTTTTTCGAAGAATTCAAACTGACACCCAATAAGAAAAAGTATTATTGGTTGATTGACAATCGTAAACGTATTGAAAAGAGCGGTCTCAACATTAAAATTGACCGACTATTAGGTGAATGGGAGTTCGCCACATGATTATCGTTGATTATAGCGGACTTGCGATCGCGACTATCGTAGTCAATAAAGTAGATGATGAAAACTTACTCAGGCATATGATCCTGAATAGTTTACGTCAATATCGTGTAAAATATAAAAAGGACTTCGGTGAACTTGTACTTGCTATTGATGGTAAGAACAACTGGCGTCGTGGTTACTATCCCCAGTATAAGGCGAATCGTAAAAAGAAACGCGAAGAAGATACTTTCGACTGGGCAAAAGCATTCTCTATTATGCACGATATAAAAGAAGAGATCTTAGCAAACTTCCCATACAAAGTCATTGAAGTTGACGAGTGTGAAGCAGATGACATCATCGGTGAACTATGTGCCAACACTCAAGAGTTTGGTCAATATGAAGATGTAATGATTATCTCTGCTGATAAGGATTTCTTACAACTACAACGTTATCCTAATGTGCGTCAATATTCACCTTTACTCAAGAAAGAGTACAAAGAAGATGCACCTCTGGTTGGTCTAATGGAAAAGATTATGACTGGCGATGCTGGTGATGGTGTTCCTAATGTATTGTCAGATGATGATGTATTCGTTGAAGGTCGTAGGCAAACACCCCTTTCTAAGAAAAAGAAAGAAGCAATCAAAGAAGATCTAGCAGAAGGTGAATTACTTTATGCTGCTTCTTGGTATCGTAATTATCAGAGAAACGAAACATTGATCGACTTGACCAAAACTCCTGATCGTTTGAAAAAACAAATTATCGAAAAATATAATTCTCAGGATCAGTGGCATAACAAAGGTCTAGTATTTCCCTATCTTATAAATAAAAATATGAAAATGTTGATCGAATCAGTAGAGGAATTTATAAACTGATGAAAAAGTATGTATTTGAGGTGCTAGAAGAAGTAGCATCAAAAAAGAAGAAAGACGAAAAGATACAAGTCCTTAAACAAAATGCCTCTTGGGCACTCAAAGATATTATTAGAGGATCTTTTGATTCTAAGGTATCTTGGAACCTGCCCGAAGGTGCTCCACCCTATACTGCCGCAGAAGAGCATAACCATGCAACAGATTTGCATAGGGATTATAAGCAATTCGCTTGGTTCGTAAAAGGTGGTAAAGGTGAAAGTTTGCCTGCATTTAAACGTGAAAGGATCTTTATCGGTATTCTAGAAAGTGTACACCCAAAAGATGCAAAGTTGGTTATCGATATGATCAACAAAGAAGCACCCAAAGGTGTTACACGAAAACTCGTAGAGGAGGCATTTCCTGGTCTGCTCAAAGACTAAGATTGTTTCAAATATTAACTTCAACACACTAGCAGTGTGCACGTTTCGTGTACGCTGTTTTTTAATAGGAAAAAATCATCAATGGTATATTCTCAAATCGAACGTCTTAAAAAAGATTCAAACGATCTCGACATCTATGCTAAGAAACTACAAAAGCGTGGTCACTTTGATAGAGCAAAGAAAATACTCCAGAAACGAGATTTCGTGAATAAGATGCTAGAGAAACGAATGCCAATCACCGCATAAATTTAATTAATATAAAAATTTAGTGGCTTTACTAAACTCTGTTTTTATGATATAATAAGTAATACGTTAAGGCAGAGTGGAGTATCCAAATTATGAATATATTTGTATTAGACAGTGACCCAGTGGTTTCTGCACAAATGATGTGTGACAAACATATACCAAAGATGATTGTTGAGAGCGGTCAAATGCTTTCTACTACTCATCGCATGCTTGATGGTAAACTTACTAGGAAACGATCTAAGTCTGGTAAGACCATGGTCAAATACTGGGATCTATATGAAGGTTCCGATGACTTGGAAGCAGAGTTACTATACTATAAAGCAGTACACACTGCACACCCTTGTACCGTTTGGTCTATGCAGTCAAGCGACAATTATCGTTGGCACTGGGAGCATATGCGTGCATTGTGTGATGAATATACATATAGATATAGTAAGACGCATAAAACGCATCGAGAATTATTATATGCTATCGAAGCATTACCAAGAAATATACCAAAGGGTGGATTGACTCCTTTCGCTCAGGCAATGAAACAATATCCTGAATGTATAGTTCCTGGTAATGCAGTTCAAGCATACCAAAATTATTATCACGCAGCGAAACCTTTTGCTAAATGGGAAAGGGGTCGTTCTGCTCCAACTTGGTGGAAAGGATATCAAGGTGCCAAAATACACGCTTAAACGCATTTCTACAGAAGAAGAATGGGACGTAGTATGCCCATTTGATGATCTTGCTAGAATGTTAGAAGATGACGACATTGTCAAAGTTTTATCTACACCATCTTTTGCAGGTAATACTGTTTCAAATCTAAGACGTGCTGGCGGTGAATGGCAAGACCTATTAGGTGGAATTAAAAAGGCATCTGGGAAAGATAACACTATAAAGACATGAGACGTAATAAGCAAAGACATTATAAAGATTATATCACTGCTCGTATCGCTCAACTCAGAGATGATGCATTGAGAGCATCAGATCCACACGATCGTACATGGTATTATAGGTTGATAATGGAACTTAAATGGGTACACGACTATCATGAGTAAAGCGACAGTAAAATATGAAGATCTTTTCGACTGCAGTCCAGAAACGGATAACCAACAAAAAGCATTTAACGCATGGGATGATGGAGAAAATCTCGTCCTTGCTGGTTCTGCTGGTACTGGTAAAACTTTTGTTGCGTTATACTTGGCATTGGAAACGGTTCTCGAGCGAGAGACGCCTTATGATAAGTGTATTATTGTCAGGTCGGTAGTTCCTACTCGAGATATGGGATATTTGCCAGGAACGGTTGAAGAAAAGAAAGAAGTATTTGAAACACCTTATAAAGCAATATGCAATGAGTTGTTTAGCGATAATGCTTCATATAATAAGTTAATAAATAGTCATCAGTTGGAGTTTACAACAACGTCATTCATCCGAGGACTGACAATAGACAATGCTATTATTGTTGTGGATGAGATGCAAAACCTAAACTTCCACGAACTCGATTCTGTTATCACACGTGTGGGTAACAATTGCAGAATCATATTTAGTGGGGACTATCACCAGTCTGACTTCAAAGATGAATCAGAACGTGATGGGATCCAAAGATTTTTACGAATCATAGAACAACTGAAAAATTTTAGTGTGATAACATTTGGTTGGGAAGATATTGTAAGATCAGACTTTCTTCGAGATTATATTATGACGAAGGAAATACTAGGAATGAAATAATGTTCAATTTTAAAAATATTGCAGCAGGAATAATTATCGGAACGTTCGCTTTTTTTCTCACAGAAGCATTCGCAAATGAGACATGGGAAAAATCAATCATGATTTGTGATTCAAACATGGATGATATGGTTGAGTTTTATATTGAAGAAGAACTTGTACCAATTATGGCAGGTACGGGAAAAGCACTTTATGAAGGTGGTGAAACTGGCGAAGATATCGTTACCTTTGTCATGCAAGATCCAGACGGTAAGTTTGCAATGATACGTTATTATCGTAATCCGAAACGTGCTTGTTTGCTAGGTGTAGGGTCACGAACTATTTATGATGCGGAAGCAATGAGTAAAATGTTAGGATTGTATACAGAATGAAATGGTTTGTTGTTGCATTAATGTTTAACATTGAACCGAACCAAGAGGGAACGGATATTTACGCATTTACTAAATATCCATTTCCAGATGAAGTAATGTGCAGGGGGTTTCTATCTAAAAATAGAACTCTTGCATCAAACATTGCATCAGATCAATATGATGGCAGACACGTAAAACACGTGGTCTGTGTGAATGAAATTAAGTTAATGAGTTGGATTAATGGTGAACAGAGTATTTGAACATGAAGAAATTGATATCGGATATACAGATTTGGTTGCAGACACAGGGGAGACTGGTCGCGTATATACTGCTCCTGATGGTTCTAATTATCCTAGTGTAACAACAGTATTAAGTATCCTCAGTGAAGATTCTATACGAGCATGGCGAGCAAGAGTTGGGGAAGACGTTGCTAATCAGATCGGTCATAGAGCTAGCAATCGCGGTTCTGCTGTACATAGTATTATAGAAAGTTATTTGAAAAATGAAGATACAACAGACTATCTCCCACATGTTAGGCAGTCTTTACAAAATTTGCGGTCAATTCTTGATAAATCTATCGGGAAAATCTTTGGTCTCGAAACTGCTCTTTTTAGTCGCCATCTTGGTTTGGCTGGTCGTTGTGACTGTATAGCGGAGTTTGATGGTGTCCCGTCAATTATCGATTTCAAAACATCTAAGCGAATTAAGAAGAAGGAGAACATTTCCAGTTACTTCGCCCAGATGTCTGCGTATGCAATTATGTTTGAAGAACGTACTGGTATTCCTATTACGAACACGGTGATTGTAATGGACGTTGATAATGAACATCCCCTCCTATTTAAAGAACATAGAGATAATTATGTTCCCCTCCTCCTAGATACCAAAAAAGAATATGACAGAAGGAAACTTTTTTCGTAAAAAAAAGAAATAAAACGAAAAAAAAGCTTTACTATTCCTCAAAAGTATGATATAATATATGTATAGAGAGTTTAATTTTGAGGAGTATAAAATGTCTAAACCAGTTTCACCATCCGTGTTAAAGCGTAATATCAAAGCACTTCCACGTGAAAAGCAACGCGAATCAATCGAGCGTGGTCTTCGCGTAATCCCACAAATGTTACTTGAAGAAACAGGTCGTACCGACGGTCATTACAGTCAAAAGGTTGTAAAGCACTTAGAAAAGGTTCTTAAAGTATATCAGGATTGTTGGACAGATTACTTAATTGCAAACCACGTGAACAAGGAGGCAGTATAATGTGGATGGAAAATACTTGTAAAGATCTAGAACCTTGGATTGATGCTTTGAACGAACGTGTTCCTATGCAAGGTAAATGTAAAGGTTTCAGTGGTAAAAACAAATCACTTGATCGTTTCCGTCGTGCACAAAATGTTGTTCATGATATTTTCAACAACGGTTTGATGAACCGATATCGTGAGATCAGTATTCTTAAAGTTCGTGCACGTGATTTACCTATTCATGCAAGTAACACAGATAAATGGGATATTGTTGAAAGACGTATCGCACCTGCGTTTCGTATTATTGTAGAGAATGCAGTATTTGAACAGTTTGGTCGTGACGAATATATGCGTATGATGCACAATAGATCAAGTCATATTATCAACAAAGCAATTGAAGAAGGAAGGATTTCTGCATGATTTATTTAGATATGGATGGAGTCATCGCTGATTTCTTTTCTGAAGTTGCTCATAGATTTGACGCAGAACATTGGAAAAGCATTCAAGAGAAAGAAGTTAAATTTGCTCAATTAGCAAATACTAATTTTTTCGATACTATCCCTTGTTTCTTTGATGATGAGGGTAACAATGTCTCTGCTCAAATCGTCGACCTAGTCAAACAAGTTGCATGGTCAGAAGAAATGAAGTGGGGTATTTGTTCTTCACCTATGCGTGGTGACGAGCATAACTCTGCTTGGCATAAAAGAAACTGGTTGATTCGTATGGGATTTATGCCAGAAGTTGAAGATTGTATATTTACATCGAACAAACATAAGTATGCATTTTCATTAATGGATGGTCTACCGAATATCCTTATTGATGATAAACCTGAAAACATTATGCGTTTCAGAAATGCTGGTGGTGTCGGTATTCGTTTTCAAACTGACGAAGACGATATCGAATATCTTGAATATCAATTATATGAAGCGATGAAAGAAAGAGTTGAATGGAAAGACTAAATCATATGGAAATAATGAATCTAAGGACTGAGTTCGAAGAACTGTCCTCAGGTTTTTCTAAATCTATCGGCAAGGGTTCTAGTATAAATACTTTAGAATGGTTCGCAAAACATGGATTTAAATCCAATCGTATGCGCAATGGTTATGATCGTGCAATGGAAATTGCTAGTATAATTCTAAAGGAGAATGAATATGGCCGCGCAGAAGAAACTGGAAGCGGGATCACAATATGACCACTTTGATAAAGATGGCGATGGTATCGTCAGTGATGAGGAGTTCGCATTAGAACGTGAGATGATGAGAGCAGAAAACGAAGATAAAAAAGAAGATCAAATACGTCGTATGGCATGGTTTGCTTTATGGGGATTACTGGTGTATCCAGTTGGTATCGTAGTAACAGATATTCTACCTTTCAGTTTTGAAAGCACGAGTCAATTGCTAGCAGATATTGCACCTACTTACTTTGTTTCTGTATCAGCATTAGTCGGTGCATTCTTTGGCGCACAAGCATATCAAAAGGCAAAAACAAACCCTAAAAAGTAAATTATGAAAAATTTAATCTTTCAGTATTATATTCCATACGAAATGGGTGACAAAGATATAGGTGGTGTAGAAATGCCCGAATGGGCACATGCAGGTAAACGCTCCGCACAAGCATATGCTAAACTGTGCGGAGCGGATTACATTTTAGACCATGATCGATACTTTGAACATATTGACCCTAGACTAGATTCCACAAAATTAATATTTGATGAAAAGTGGGACGAGTATGATAATATCCTATCAATTGATTTAGATATGCTCATCTCTACTAAATGGAACATCTTTGATTATATAATCGGTGATGTTGCTATGGTTCATGAACTTGGTGTACATACTGGTGGTCCAGCAGGTTGGATGCGTAAAGTTATGGATGCTCCGTTATATCAACGAGGCATTATAGCATACGGTAAACATTTGTTCGGTAAAGATTGGATGTTTCCTAAATCAGAAAAATATCCTGAAGAAAGATTTCGCTATCTAAATGGCGGTTTACAGTTATGGTCTCGTGAAGGTAGGCAAAAAGCAAGAAAGCATTTTACATCTATTGATGACTATGTATTGCATACAAGATACACAGAGCAAATGTACATAAATCTTCAATTATCTCAACCGATATTTGATGTTGTTGAACTTGACACATCATGGAACAGGATGCCTTACCAGTGGAATGGTGGACAACCAGACGGTAAGATTAACCATTTTCTTGCAAGAACTAAATTTAATATGCCTAGATTAGAACATACGGAGTTGAGTATATGGGAACCTTCTTAGAAATAGCAGCAGACAGACCAAGAGGTCTTAACTGGACAGTCGTTAATATGTCAGACAGAGCAGGTGTTGATAACCTTGATCTGACTAACCTTCCTACACCTTATTCTGATGAGCAGTTTGATGGAATTTACTCTGAGCATTTTATTGAACATATGCACAAGTATCAGGGGATCAACTTCTTTAAAGAGGCACATCGTATCCTTAAAACTGGTGGGACTATACGAACTGTGTGGCCACCCTATGAGTTTGTTGAGAAACTTGTAAGTGGCGTAGAACTGAATGAGAACGAAAAAAAGTTCGTGGAACACTATCATCAGGTCTATGTAGTAAAACATAAGTTTACTGCGGCAGGAAACGAACATAGAAGTAAACGTGAACAGTGCGCACTTGGTCTATTACATCAGCACGGTGAGCATCTTTATATTTGGAGTGTATCTGAAATGTGTGATATTCTAAAAGATATAGGGTTCAGTTCAGTAAAAACCTGCGAATATCAAAAGAGTAGAGTTCCTGAGTTTAAAGGTATTGAAACGCAGGGAATGATTCGTATGCTTCATTCTGCTGTGATTGAGGCAAGGAAATGAAAATAGTCATGGTCTTTGAGGGTAATCAAAAACATTTTCATTTTTATTGGTTGCCTCTGATGTATAAGCATCAAGAAGTAACATTTTATATTCAAGCACCACATAAATTTATTTACCCAAAAGATGTTAAAAACCTAAAGATCAATGAAGTGCCGAAAGGTAAAGGTCCGACTTTAAATTGCCCCATGAACCTCGTGCCTACATATAGGGTGATGGAAAAATTCTCAAAGTTGAAGTCGGATTGGGTGGGAACTCCTGAAGATATGGGTGAAAGGTTTTATGAGATATGAATATAATATTACAACACTTTGATGGTGATCTCAGACCACTTGATGAAAAGTCAATAGAAAATATAAAAGCATATGCCGATATGGTTGGTGCGGAATACCGATTAATCAGAGGGAAACCTTTCCGAAAGCACCTTACATCACCTTGCCAAAAAGTTTATATGTTGGATAAAGAGTTTGATGAATACGATCAAGTTCTTATGCTTGACATTGATATGTTTGCTCCTATCGGTATGGAAGAAAATATATTTGAACTTGAGGGTGTAGGGTTATATGCTGATGTTCAGAAAATGCTTCATAGAAAAATTGCTGCACAGTATCCAATGATTGCAAACTTGTCTGTGCCATATTGGGGTGGAGCGATCTATAAAATGGATAAAACAATGCGCACGAAACTTAGGACACATCTAGGTAGCAATGAAGGTTGGATGAATAATTATAATAAACTTTATCATTTTGAAGATGAAGGAATTATGCACACTCTTGCTTATCAGCAGGGATTGAAATGTGAAGATAAATATATTTTAGAACAGAAGTGGTGTCAGTGTTCATTTTTACCTAATCCGGAAAATGCTGGATTTATTCATGTCCGTACAAAAATAACACCAACAGGTCCTAAAAGAGAAAAACTAGAAAACTATAATGAATTGGTATCGAAAGGTGTATTATGAAAAACGTAATCTATCAATATTGGCAAGGTAATCTTAAATCTGGTGTTGCTTCCAGCGTGAAGCATATGAAGAGATACACTAAAAGAATCGGTGCCGAACTTGTATTTGATCATAATCGTATCGTTGCTGGTGAACAATGTTCTTGTAAAATATACTATGAACCAGGAAACCCATTACTTCTCGAAGAGTTCGATGACTACGATCATGTTGCTTTGGTTGATATCGATGTATTCCCTGTAGATGGTCTTGAAGAAAATCTATTTGAAGAAGTAAAAGGGAAACATCTTGGGATTTGTACAGAACCGCAACAACCAAGATTCAGAGAAATTTTTAATGTTGCAGGTATCACAAATCAAAATGATATGAGGTGGTGTCAGATACTCAAAGATAAATGGAACATTGACTATTCTTACGATAGTAAAGGTCGACCAAAAGTATTCAACACTGGTGTTACAGTGTTTTCAAAAGAAGGTTTAGCAAAGGCAAAATCTGAGTGGCCATCATTCGAAGAATATATTCAAACAATGAGAAATGCTCGTCTTCCGGTGTTCTATACATATTTTCAAGATTATGTATCTGCGATGATGCACTATAAAGATTATGAGTTCACAGAAATGCATAATGGTTGGAATTCATATATGCATAAACTTGGTTCATCGCCGAATGCTACCGTCAATGATACAAGAACAGAAGAAACGAAGTTTGTGCACATCATGTTTAGAACAGCCGATGATTGGCCAGAAGATGCTCTACTAAGAATTGCAAATAAACCACAAGAAGAATGGAATCTTCCAGTACCAGAAGGTTGGCCAAATTGAGAATCCTAAAAAACAAATATGGACAATATGCTCTTGCTGATAATATGAACATTTCTAAAGGATGTCAAGTTGTACAGAAACTTGTAGCAGGTAGAGTATGGGAACAGAATACTATCGATTTTATTTCAAAGAATATTAATAACAAATCAATGGTACATGCTGGCGTCTATATAGGTGATATGTTGCCTGCTTTCAGCAGTTTTACTCAAGGAAAGGTTTATGCATTTGAACCAAATCCTGATATGATTGAATCAATAAATGAGACAATAAAGATTAACAACTTAGATAATGTTGTATTCTTCAATAAAGGATTAAGTGATGTAGAAGATACATCTGAATTATTTTATCGATATGAGGATGGTGTATCAATATCCGGAGGAGCAAGAATTGATGCATCACATCAAATGAAAGATCGTTATACAGCAAAACAAAATAAAAAGGTTACAATAGATACTGTTACAATCGATTCTGTTGTTAAAGATGAAGTAAGTATTATACATCTAGACGTTGAGGGATTTGAAACACAAGCACTTAAAGGTGCTATGAAAACCATTCGCGAATATAAACCAATATTAATACTCGAGAATGTAAAAGAAAATAATGAATGGATGTTAGGAAATCTTAAACAACTTGGATATAAAATGGTAAAGAAACTAGATGCTAACACCTGTTGGGAGTGCTGATGTCAATATTAGTAGTGGGTGCAGGTTTTGCTGGTGCTGTTATTGCTTATGAATTAGCAGAAGCAGGGCATAAGGTAAAGGTGATTGAAAAAAGGCATCATATCGCAGGTAATGCATATGACTATACAAATAATTTAGGCATACGAATACACGAATATGGTCCACACATTTTTCACACTAACAATAAAAAAGCATATGATTGGGTCACTCAGTTCGGTGAATGGGTTGACTATAAGCATAAAGTAAAAGCTCAGTTGGATGATGGTCAATATGTTACATTACCTGTAAATCAAGAAACAAAAGAAATTGTAGGCGAAGAAAATATTATAGACACATTCTATAGACCGTACACTAAAAAAATGTGGGGTATGGAACTAGAAGAACTTGATCCTAATATTATGAAAAGAGTTGCTATTCGTGACGATGATAACGAATACTATTTTCCAAATGACGACTATCAATGTATGCCAAAAGATGGTTATACAAAAGTCATTGGTGAAATACTTTCACACCCAAATATCACGGTTGAATTGAATACACCGTTTAAAAAATATATGGAAGAAGATTACGACCATGTGTTTAACTCAATGGCGATTGATAGTTACTATGATTATGAATATGGTGAATTACCATATCGTTCTTTAAAATTTCATAATGTAAATTTACCTATGTCTCGGTTGTTACCTACATCTACAGTTAATTTTACTCATGCAGAAAAATACACTCGAATGACCGAATGGAAAAATTTTCCAAATCATGGTCATAATAAAGAATGGACAACCCTAACATATGAAGAACCATGTGATTATCGCGATAATGATTATGAAAGATATTATCCAGTAAAAGATATAAACGGTGACAACCAAAAAATTTATAAGAAATATAAAGCAAAAGTAAAACCTAACATGACATTCATTGGTCGTTGCGGAATGTATGTCTACATTGATATGCACCAAGCTATTAGTTCATCACTTGCTACAGCACATAAATTTATAGAGGAAAATAAGGTATGAGATTATTGGTAACAGGTGCCACAGGATATATCGGTTCTCACTTTGTAAAGACAGCAGCAGAAGCAGGTCATTCAATTTTAGCAGCAGATTATAACTTGAATCAAAATGATATATCAGAATATACCAAACGATTTTTTAATTGGGATATTCGTGTAGAATCCAAACACATACATAATATTGACAAGGTCGTTCATATTGCTGCTAAAACAAAAGTTCCGGAATCAGTAAAAAATCCCTATGACTATTATCTCACAAATGTGATAGGAACTGCTAATGTCGCTAAATCTCTTATAGATCCTGTTGACCATTTTATATACTGTTCAACAGGAAGTGCATTTGAACCAGAAAGTAATCCATATGCAGGTTCAAAATATGCTGGTGAGTTAGTCGCCAAACAATATTGCGATAGGACAAGTGTTGTTAGGTTTTATAATGTGAGTGGCAACGACGGGATGAGTAAATTCGATGATGAATACAGTCATCTCATAAGAAAAGCAGCAGCAGTTGTCAATGGTAAATTTGATAAACTTTATATACATGGAACTGACTACGATACTAGGGATGGGACTTGTATTAGAAACTATACTCATATAAAAGATATCGTTGATTCCTTGCTTAGAATAGTAGAGAATGATCCTACAAATGAAATAGATTGTCTAGGATCACCCAAAGGATACACAGTTAAAGAAGTCATAGATACTATGAGAAGTGTTTCTAACACTCAGTTTGAAGTGGTGGAAACAAGTAGAAGGGATGGCGATGTCGATATATCTACAGTTCCTTATGAGTCAAAATATTTTAAAGAAGAAAAAACTTTAGAAGACATGTGTTTAGACGCACTAAAATATGAGGTATAATTATGCTAACAGCTGAATTGAAACATGTAAAATCGGTAGATGAATTCTATACGGAGATTCGGTCACAACAAGAAGAATATCATGGTAAAGATTATTGTGCTATGCATGATGCTATCCGTAAATATATGAAAGATTGTAAATCATATAAAGAACTAGGAACGCATCAAGGTGGTTCTGCTGCTTCTGCTATGACTGGTGAACATAAACCAGAATACATGGAACTGGTTGATATTAACCACGAGAAGTATAGATGGAAACTTAAATCCCTTGCCCAACCATACTGTAAGAAACAAGGTATTGAACTTGTAGTAAGGGAAGCAGACTCTACTGCCTTAAACTCTATCAGTGATCGTGACATTGATATGCTCGTCATTGACTCTTTACATCAACGTCAGCATATGGAAAAAGAACTCGCGATGCATGCTGGTTATATCAA
>VMHT01080956.1_pt1 | contig 25409 bp, 35 predicted proteins | sample 4693611 | NCBI WGS metagenome assembly VMHT01 (sample SAMN12280063, study PRJNA550983) | marine metagenome | isolation source: seawater sampled from same location over 5 years 0.02-0.2 micron viral filtrate | place: USA: collected off the coast of southern California halfway between the port... ...
GGCGTGAGCAAAAGACCACTATGTGATGAGTGTCATCACAGAATGAGAGTTGCCTACTGGCGACCAACTCGTTATGAGCGTAGAACAAGAGGCGAGAAAGTGGTAGATAAACAAGAACCACTCGGTTTCTTTTGCGGTGAATGTAAAGTTTTCACTTGGAAAGAAGAAAGCGTGGAGGTGACGGTATAATGGGAACATGGATAGATGAAGAGACACGCTACTGGCATTGGTGTGAAGAGTGTGAAAACCCATCATGGTTTCATACATTCACCAACAAATACGATGGTTACGCCTATTACTTTTGTAATACGAGGACTGTTGAAACTGTTGGTTGGTGGCCTTTCAAGTTCAAGACTGAAAGGATTTGTAACAATGAAAAACACACGATGGAGAATGATGACTACTCGGAAGGCGAGCATGAGAGTGCAGTGTCATTGAAAATTGAATGCGTGGAGGTGACGGCGTGAATATCGGTTTTTATTGGGCTATGCACAGGGCGTATTACATTGACCTACTCAAGAAGGGTTGGCCTCTCAAGGCGGCTTACGACGAAGCAGTTCGATATACTGTCGAACAAGAAGCGTTGAGCGTTACAAGGGAGGTGACGGCGTGAACGACGAGATGAGTGAATACTTAGAAGCAAACGGTTTATCGTTGATACAGTATTTGAGTCATAACTTGACACGGCAACAGGCTATCGAATGGCTTGCTGAATACATGCAGAAGTGGGACAAGAGTTTCGTCATTGAACTACTCGCAGAAGAAGTGTATGAGAAAGGAACATTAGAAGAATTGGAGGGAATACAATGAGCGTATTGAAAATAAGAATAGAGACAGACGAATACATCTACGAAGAATATGAGGAGGCATGAACATGGCAGGGCAATATCGAAGGACAGCAATCGCATTAAGCGAAGCGAAAAAGAAAATCAAAAGACTGGCTGGGATTCTACATGAATGTCACGAGGCAAACTTACTGAGGATGCAGGCTCTTGAGGATGCAGGTGTCCCCGACCCAGTTACAGCAGGTGAAGAAGAATGAGCGTATACATCCAACTGAACAAAACGAAGAAGCGAGTCAGCGAACTGGAGCAGGAACTTGACCTCGCCCAGCGACAACTGTGGGCACTGCGAGGAGCAGTGTTGGGTTCTTGGAAAGAGGCTATTCGATGCGGCGCACCTTGGCATAAGGAACTGCGTGACCCGATGGTAGACATGGGGTATCTCTTACATGAAGGCTATTGCTACTCAATCAATCCCGAATGGGAGGGTCATGCTATGCAGTGGCTACGGGGCTGGTACGACATGGGCTTTGGCGAAGACGCTGAGGAACACTGGAATGAAACTTGGGGTGAAGAAGAGTGAAGCGAAAACGAGAAGGTCGCTATCGTATGATAGGGTGTAGTGATTGCCAGCCCCATTGGGAACTCGGAGATGACAAGTGCCCCACATGTGACATGGACTTAACAATCCACGGACACATGACATTGAAAGAATTAGCCAAGAATGAGAAGCGTAGGGCAAGGCAGAAAAAGAGAGAGGGAAAGCAATGACAGAAGTAGTAACGATGGAGGTTTACAAGGATGCGTTCGGTGAGCGTATCGGACTCAAATACAAATACAACTCCAACACCAATGCTCTACTCAAGTCTTCACTTGGTTTCCCTAAGTTCAAGTGGGATGCTGACAAAAAGTTTTGGAGTATACAATCATACAGTGATGTCGTCAAACTCGCATGCGATATACTTGACAACACAGGTATGTATGATACTTCAATGATAAGGACATACAGTAAAGTCGAGGCTACGAATACACGAAGCAGTCAAGAGTGCTGGACTATAGTTAAGCGCACGAGACTTTACTTACACTGGCCTTGGATTAGTGAAGGTTTCTTGAGAGACCAAGTTCGATTCGCAGTAAAGAGCATCAGTGGTAGAAAGTTTCACGCTGATGAGAAGTGCTGGTCTATCCCTACAGCACAGGCTATTACTCTACACGCATTACTTGAGGACATCTATGCTCCTCTTGCAGATGCAATACTGGAGAACGATGGTGTCAAGCAACAGGTTCGGCAGAGCATTGACCGAGTAGAAATTAGCAGTGCCCCCGAACTGAATGCCAGCAAAATGGCTGACATAGATAAGGCACTTGAAGGTAAGTTCCCCGAAGGGCTTGACCTCTATCCGTTTCAAAAGGTAGCAGTTGCTTTCGCTGAGATGAGTGAAGGTCGTTGCCTCATTGGTGACGAGATGGGGATTGGTAAGACTATCTCCGCCATAGGCTATGCGGCCTTGCACCCCGAAGCACGACCAGCAGTAGTCGTGTGCCCTGCGAATGTGAAATACAATTGGAGAAAAGAACTGAAAAAGTGGTTGCCTAATGAGTCAGTCGAAGTGGTAAACGGGGCTGGTAAAATGAGAGCCTATGAAATAAAGCGACTGGCTGATAGCATGGGAGGGTCTGTCAATGATACTAAAAACCGTGTCAATGCAGAGAACTATCTCAAAAGCGTTGGTGTGGATATGAAGACATATGTGCGTGACGCTGATTTCTTGATTATCAACTATGACCTCATGGCAAAATACCAAGACGCTCTCATTGCCAAGTGTCCGAAAATGACAATACTTGACGAGAGCCATTACATCAAGAACTCCGGTAGTAAAGACAAGCCGGTGCAAAGGACACAGGCCACACTAAACCTGTGCCAGTATTCACCGAAGGTGCTTGCACTATCGGGGACTGCTATCTCAAGCAGACCAAAGGAGTTCTTCAACACACTCAATCTCATGCGGCCCAGTTTGTTCCCGTCCTTTTGGGACTTCGCAATGCGATACTGCGACCCTTACAACGACGGGTTCGGTTGGAACTTCGATGGTGCAAGCCACACGAAGGAACTGAATGAGCGAACACGAGACCTGTGCATCCGTCGACTCAAGAGCGAAGTGCTACCGGAACTACCACCGAAGACCCGCACCTTCTTTCCTATCCATTTGGATAAGAAAACAAGAAGCCCCTATGACTTTGCACAGGAAGAATGGGACAGGAAAATTGACGACTACTACTTGAACGGCGAGTCATTACCATCGGGCATTATGCTCAACATGATTGGCGACCTTCGTCACATCTGTGGGCAAATCAAGGTCGACTATGCGGCTGACTGGATTAACCAATACATTGGACAGACAGGGAAACCGATAGTAGTATTCACACACCACCGAGATGTTCTCAAGCGTTTGGCTGAGAAGTTCAAGAACGCAAAAACAATCTCCGGTGACACACCTTCTAAGAAGCGACAAGAGATTGTCGACGACTTTCAAGCAGGGCACATTAGTGTTCTCATCTGTAACACTGTTGCGGCCAAGGAAGGTATCACACTCACAAAAGCCGACACGGTTCTCTTCATTGAAAGGGAATGGACTCCTACTGACGAGGAGCAGGCAGAAGACCGTGTGTATCGCATAGGCCAAGAGAGCCAGCATGTGCACGCAGTTTACTTATCATGTGTCGGGACAATCGACGAACACTTTGACCGTGTGGTCGAAGAGAAGCGAGCGGTTGTCAAGGCAGTGTTGGACGGCGGTAATGTCGAACAACGCAAAGGCTTAGTCAGCGAACTGGTTAAACGACTTAAAATGGAAAGAAAATGGAGGACGAAATAATGAGAATACAAATAATAGAACTACACGGAATGGCAACGAGATGTCTCGTAATCGAAAAGGGCGATGCCTCTTTCCTATGTGAGAACTGCGGAGTGCCAACATACAATCACGAACTACTTGCAAAAGAAGACCCCGACTGGTGTATGAATTGCAACGATAAAGAGTTCCGATTCGACTGGGGCGATGATGAAATGTTTGTTTGGACTATGGAGCAAATGGCAAAAGGTAAAGCAGTCGTAGTGCTGAAAGACGATGACTGAAACCGAACCCTTATAATAAAACAATAAAGAAAATGGAGAGAGAAAAATGAAATACAAAATGAAGAAAGGAGAAAAGAAAACTGACTTTGCAGCGAAACTGATTACCGTACATGGTGAGTTCATCAGTGCAAAGGATGCATACGGACTTATAGATAAGAGGTCAACTACAATCAGTAGTTGGCAATCGTTTCAAGCAAACTTGAGCGATGCTGTAAGAAAAGGTAACCTTGCTAAGAAGAAAGGAGAAGACAGTGCAGGTAGGCGTAGAACTCTTTACGGGCCGAAGGGACTGGAACTTCTCTACAACCCATTAGACTTGGCGAATGACGGGATTACTGCGAGAAAGAAAATACCATATGAGCCGAAGCCTTTGCGAATAAAACATAAGCCATGGCAACCGCCATCGGATTTTGCTGAGCGACTTGCAGATGCTGGCAAGAAAGACAAGCCGACCTTTGAAGACATCCCCTTGGGTAGTCTTCTTGAGTTCAACGGCACGACGAAGGACGACATCATGTCAGTCATTGAAGACTGGTTGTTCGATACACCGCTTTATCAACTGCGACAGAAATACCCTGCGCTTGAAACTATACTCAAAGAGTTGGTATAATGGTAGTAACGAAGATTTGCGAAGTTTGTAACGGTCGGTTCTCGCCCACTTCCTCTCAAGCAGCAGCGTGGCAGGACCTGTGTGCGAGTTGCTACAGTAACCGGCGCAACACAGTTGCCATGGGTAAACTGAACCGCAGTAGTCAAAACAGCATACTGTCTATAGAAAAGCGTTTAGCGGAAATGGAAGACAAGTTCAGTAATATAGAACTGGTCGTCGAAGTATCAGCGAAGCATGCCATTGAACCTGTCATAGGGCAATACGAACACAGATTGTCCGACATCAAAGAAACGGTGCAAGAACAAATCAAAGTAGAGATGAGTAAGTTCGTTGATGATTCGGTTGCTAAGTTTCAACGACAAATCGTCACACTCAACAGTCGAATAAGGGAGTTGGAAAAGGATGATTGACTTTGGAGACACAGGACACATCGTTCTACATACTATCGAAACAGACTCAATGCAAACAAAGTTCGCTCAACTCTTTCCGAGCGACGGCAAAACGCTTGACAATATGTTGGCGATATTAGACGAGGGCATCATCGCAATGAATGATGATAGTTCTCGCAACGACCAAGGTGAGCCTTGGTCGAGAGGAATACTACTCAAGCAAGACAAGTATAGAGACAGAGGAATACCTGTCCCTTGTGTTGCATTATTTGGAGGCGACTGGAAATGAAGAATGAATGGAATTGGATGGATGACTTTGTATTGAGCGAATCGTATGAATCAGCCTTTGCACTTATCAACAAAATAGATGAGGTTGTCCGAGTTTTCAGCGGCCCCCGTCAACAAAGCAGTTTCGATACACTGGTAGCGAACCAAGAAGCATTCTCAGTAGCACTCACTAAACTCATTATGAAAGCAGTGCTCTACAACATTGACGCTGACACCGTTACCGAAGGTAGTGAGTGGGAAGGCATGGCAGGAGGTTTCCCTAAGTGGAAAGGTCAGCCCGGTTTCTCACACTTAATGTGGCGACTCAAAGAACTTGAGCAAGACATCAAGGAGTCAAAGGCTGAGTGATTTTGTCGAGGTTCTGTTGCTCACCCTGTATGAGGGTGTCCAACATTTGCTGACCGAGTGCAGGGTTTTCGTATTGGTCGAGACCCTTATACCAAGGCTCAGCGAACGCTCTTAGTTCCGGCAAGTCTTGTCGGAAACGGTTCGCTTCTCTTGTAAACTCGTCTGTGTAAAACGGACGAGTCCTTGGGTAATCGAACATCGGGTCAATGAGTTTGACTTGACCTTCACTGGTTAATTCGGGCAGGTCAAGTCCGCCTTTAGGCATCACTGCCCAGTTTTCGGGCTTCACATCACCAAGGCCAAGTGCACCAGCGACAGGATAGTTGGAACGCATTTTGTCCTGTAACAATTTTTGAGCGATGAATGTTTTCATCTCCTCGTTACTTGTAATTGGCTGGCCTAATGCTTGCGTGTAAGTAAGCGGCATGACATTGTATTCACCTTTACGACGACCACCTAAACCGTAGTCGAAGTAACCATTGAAGTAGTCTTGGTCGTAACCAAGAGGCCCATGCTTACCTGTCGTGGCAAACGCAGGCAACTGCGATTCATGCACAGGCAGAGGGTGTAGTTCTTCACCGACGAAGGCTTCGGGATATAACTCAGCGAGTTGGTTGAGAACTAATGTATCAGCCAACTTCTCACCAGTGCCAAACTTGGTAGTATGAAGTGTGTCCGGTTGCTCAAACGCAACACGGTAATCACCACTACCTATTCGCTGGTCTACCTTACGAGGGACAAATGGCGGCATGGATGCTTTGAGAAGCAACCATGCTTGCTCAAACGCTCCGCTCATACCCTACGCATAACACGATGCGTAATATCACTTTCCTTAGACTGAGGCTGAACCCTTATAATAAAACAATAAAGGAAATGGCTGGTTTTGGGAAACAAGCAAAACAAATATAAAAACAAACAAAGAGGAATAAATATGGACGACATAGTATTGATAGGAAAAATAACGCAGAGCACACCGAATATGGTTGAAATGGAATACCCATCGTTGATGGGTGTCAACAGCATTCGACTACCGAGAACAATGATGGCTCGGTTTGAACGCATTACAAACGACCGTGTAGCAGTGCTTGTAAGAACAGACAACAGCGACAGAGGATTGGCATTGTATCGAACAATTACGGTCAACTTTGCACCGTTGCATGTGACAGACGAACACCTAAGCATCGTTGGTGCTTTGGAAAACAACGAAGACATACCAAGCGGATTGGTTGAAGAAGCATTGGACGAAGTGCCTATGTGGACTGAGCCCAGTATCGAAGCACCGCTTGTATCGGTGGTTGGCAACGACGGACAAGAAGAGTTCGTCATGGCCGATGAACCATTCGACAACATGCTGTTCTCCGGTGGTCGTAAGAAAGTCGAGAGCATCAACTGGGACTTTGAACCAGTGCGTAAGCCTGCCTTCGTCATGCACGAAGAAGGTAGTGCTGGTGCTACAGTAGCACGAGTCAACGACAATGCCGGTGCACCAGTTGCGTATCATATATTCAACCCAGTGTATGCAAATGACAAGCGACCCGCTGGGGCTTACCTTGGGACATTCAGTTCCTCTTACTACCCTATGCCATATGCAAAGGGTTACCGACCAATTCTCAACATGGCCGCTGAAAAAGGATGGCCTGCTCAAGTGATTGCTTGGGATGAAGGAAAGCGTTCGGCGTGTTTCGTCGATGTCACCAGCAATGTTGATTGGGAACAAGCGGAATCGTCTCTTGGTGAAAGTTGGACTCGTCGTGGTTTCAAGAACAACGGCGACTACCGAATCGGTATCGCTGTCTACAACAGCCTTGATGGTTCGTCAGCATTCAAGGTGCAGGCTGTAGCAGAACGCCTCGTGTGCACCAATGGACAAGTCATGGGCGACTCAGCGAAACTCATGAGCCTCAAGCACACGAAGGGTGTCCTTGGTAACTTCGACTTCGACAAATTGGCAGGACAAATCATGAGCGTGATTGAAGCAGCGGCACGAGAAATCCTCGTAACAGAATCCATGAAGGACATTCAAATCAACCGTGGTGTCTTTGAGAAACTCATGACTATCTGTGAGAAGAAAGGATTGATTACTAAGCCAGTCATCAAGCGTGACGACACAGGTAATGTGGCTTCGATTACACGAGGGCACATGTGGAGAGTCTTGGGACAAGGCTGGACAAACCGCAGTGAACCTTGGGTGGCGGTTGACGAACAAGACGCAGGCTCACTCTACCATGTATACAACATCCTCACTGGAGCGATGACACACAAGCCGGTATGGACTGATGGCGAGACGACTCTCAAAGGTTCGACTCTTAACTTCTCTACTCTCACTGAGCGACTCAGCAAAGTGCATAAGGTACTTGGTGACATCACTGAGAAGAGCGTAGCCGGAATATCCATCGAAACACAGTTGGAGAAAGTCCCTATGTTCAGTCAAATCCTACATTGAGGTGAAGAAGAATGAAGTTTGAAGGAATGTATAGAGAGTTGTATTATATCATATCCCTACCAACACGAAGCGAAAGAATGACACTGTTTTATGAATGGTTTCTAAAAGAAAAGGAGAATGAGGAAGAATGAATGAAGAAGAAATGAACCCCGAAGAAAGCGCACGCAATATACTTGAACGACTGCGAGACGGTGGCCTTTGGCAACCGGCTGGTCTTGGTCTCTCGTATGTCAAAGAGGGTGAGAACAAACTGTCTCTCATCACTCAAGAGAACAACCCAACCAGTGCCCAAGCAAGAATCCGTATGCGACTCTTGATTGAGAGCGTAGGCTGGGAGGTCGACGAGAGCGGTGTCCAACTCAAGGATGTTCAGCATTTGTCTCCTCAAGAGCAACACATGCAAGAGATGATGCTTCGTCAAGAGATGGCACAGAATTGGAAGTGTCAATGCGAAACACCTCTGTCAGCGTTCCCGCTTGAAGAAGGTAAGTGGACGCATGACGGTGATGAAGAGATGATTCTACCTAATGGCGAGAGAGAGATGGTCGAGCAGTGGTCTGTTGTTGTATCATGCCCTGTGTGTGACATGACTATTCCGCTGGAGCCCTATGACTACGGACTCCTTGCTGGTGACGATGCAATGCTTGTTTATACATGCGCTGATGACCCTGCTACAAAAGACCCTGCCTATGAATACAGGCTGACTGCACTGAGCCGTCCCGAAATCATTGAGCATATGGATGCCGTCAACGGTGTTAATGGTAGCCCGACGAATGTCAATATGCATCTTACTGGTACTATATTCAACGGCCATCTACTACCGCCTCATGTAAGAGGGGCAGTTGTCATGGTCGAAGAGACATACCTTTCGCAAGAAGAGGAATGAGTATGCGAGGCTTCGACCAAGTAATCAAGTGGCGTGTGCCCAACACCTCATCTAAGTGGCGAGGTAAGGCCGAGGTTGTCATGAGCGTATCTACACCAGTAGGTGATGCTCCTGCTAAAATCGACATACGCACACGGCGCACTATCGAACACCCCAAGGGAGAAGGTTTCACGAGAGAGGGCGTGAGACTTACACTTGAGGATGCGAGCACGCTTGTCAAAGCAATCCAACATGCCCTCGATGAACTGAGGGAAACAGATGCTACTGGCTGAGGCGGCAACCATCGCAGAGAAGTTGCGTAACCTGTATCGGAACTACATGACCGATGCCGAAGAACGCTCCAAGTATTTTAGGCAAATCGTTGACATCATCCGAGAGGGAGTCAAGAACTCCATTGACGATAGCAGTCAATTGATTGACATGTTCTATCCGGAGTATTCAAAATACCCAAGACAACTCATATCATTCCGTGAACTGCGTGATGATGTCTGTCTCAAACTATCCATCTCTCCCCTTGTATGGGATGAGTCATTAGCAGGTAAGCCAATCGTGCCTATGCTTGCACTTGAGTCATCCGAATACGGAGGCGAAGGGATGACAGTCAAGCAGGCTCTCAATCTCATGTCGAGGATAAGAGACGAGGGCTTTTTCAAAATTGCCAGTAAAATGAATGAGAGAGAAGCACTCTTGTTTTGGGGTAGAGCGACTGATGAAAGGCCACCGATGCCTGTCAATCGTTTTCTACAAATCGTTTCATACGCCACCGAAGGGAGAGCACAGAGCCTCCAGTCAATCAACATCATGCTCCAAACGATGACACCGACTGAAATAATTCAGCGGTTATTCGTCAGCACAGAAGACATAGAGGTGCGCACTATGCAACCGGGACAGGCTTTCCTTGGTCCGGTCTACAGAGCATGGGACAAACTCACCACGCCAGCCGATGTCTACGCAGATGTAGTGTCGGGCTCAAGGCGTTACCTCCACATCACTGAGTTCCCGAAGGGGACTTTCAAAGGAGTGCTTTACAACCGTCATAAACAGATGATGGGTAAGGCACTGAACATACCTATCGAACAAGAATGTATTCTTGAAGTCGAGGTAGACGGTATACAAGTAAAGTATGTCACAGACATATTCGCATTGGATGAAGACTGGGATATTTACAAGTCGAACTACAGCGAGAGGGCTGATACGCTCAGTAAGTTACAGTTGGCTGTTCCGGTCAAGTCCGGTAAGTTTGTACCCCTCTCTACAGATTTCAGCAATATGCTTGAGACACTGGATGAAGGTGAGAAGTTACGCTTTGTCGATGCCGGTCCGATTAAACTTGGAGGCGACGGAGGCTGGGCCATACTCAAGGACGCATTTCACATCAGCCTACTCGTCACTGCTGTCAAGCGAGACGAGCAGTTTGAGACACATGTTCGCCTGTCAGCACTGGATGGGTTTGAAACCTACGAGGTAGGACAGGAACAGTTAACAGTGACCGTTGCTCAGCACATGCGTCAGCGGCTCGCTCATCAAGGTATACTCGCTGGACAGGACTGGTTACCTGTCGACGAGTATGCCATGGTAGTAGTTGTAGAACTCAGCGAGTTCTCCTTAACCGAACTGTCCTTGCAAAAGGCAGAGGTTCGCTACCTTGACGATGGACTTGGATATAGTGATGTATCACAGTTGACAGACCTCATAGAAATGAGTGGCTAAGGACGAACCCTTATAATAAAACAATAAAGGAAATGGAGCAGATAATTATGAACTTGAGAGAGAAATACCGACCGACTACCTTAGACGATTTGGTAGGCTGTGTAGACTTCGTTAAGTCAGCAAAGACTTGGACGATTGATACATGCCCTTCAAACATCCTCATCGTCGGTCCACCGGGTGTCGGTAAGACCAGTGCGGCATATGCATTGGCAAAGGACATGCTCGGTGAGTTCTTTGACCCTGTGAACTTTAGAGTTACCAATGCGAGTGATGACAGAGGAATCGACTCGGCTCGTGAACTCAAAGGTATCAGTAAGCAGAAGGGTCTCGGTGTCAGTCGACGCATAGAGTTCTTGGATGAGTTTGAAAGTTTCACTGCACCTGCTCAAAAGGCACTGCGTCAAACTATGGAGGAGAGCCACTCTACTACTGTGTTCATCCTCACCGCTAATGACATAGCACCCATCCACACTGCAATTAGAGACCGCTGTCTCACATTCTTCTTCAAGGGTATAGACCATAACAATACTGCTCGTCTTGAATACATCATAGACCAAGAGCAACTGCCGCAAGAGTGGAAACAGTTCTTGCCGCAACTTATCAAGTTCACAGGTGGCTCGCTAAGACAAGCCATTGATATTATCGACGGGTTACCAACAGAGCCCGAAGCACTCAAAGAGAGCATTAAGAGAGATACAAGTTATCTCAACAAAGCCGCTCTCAATCTCATGGGGAATGACTTCCCCAAACTATCGGCGTTTTTGACCCAAGCCTTAGAGTCCGGTCAAACACGCTTCGGAGTTCTACAAGGTCTCCGCTATCGTGCCAAGCCTCTCATGGAGAGTGCTGATGATTGGTATGATTTCATGCTCACATATGGCGAGTTCGTCATCCTGTCCCCTCAGTGGGTGGATGATGATGCGTCATTTGTTGAGTATTTTGTCGCAAGACTAAAAAAAAATATGGAGGAATAAAAAATGAATGAAAACGAAAGTAAAAGTTACCCTGCCGATGTGGTAGAAAGACTCAAGGGGTATGCAGATAAAATGGGAATTAGTATAGGAGAAGCAGCAAACCAATTTAACGCTTGGTTGAAGGTCGAGTTCCTTGTAGAACAACCCTTGAACGAAGACCCGTTTTACTTGAGCCAGTGGTCCGAGCAATTCGTCATCGAGACAAGAAACGCAAGCAGTGGACGACAGCGTGACACCGTGAAATACACAGGTATGTTTGTAGGGACAGAAGACGAGCCAAGAGACAACCGTAAAGGGGCTTATGACAAGGTAATGAACATGTTCCGTAACAACCGAGACCAAGCAATTGACGGAGGCCATGTTGGAATCCTTACTGCCAAAGAAGGTAAGTGGTGTCTCAACGGTGAACCCACAGACGAACGAGTCAACGGTAGCGAATTACCTTGGTTCGGATTTGAACACGACGACATGATTCTGTGCTTACTCAACAACAGAGATGGCAAGCGTCAACCGATTGCGCCTACAAGTTTCAGCAAGGCGGTTTACTTCTTGGGCTCAAGAGAAGGTGGCGGCGACATCCAAATGTGGAAAGTTAGCCTACAAGGTAAGGCAATGGAGGCCAACTATACGAATTGGACCGCAAGTCGAATCAGCGTCATCGAGCCTACCAAGAAAGGACAAGACATCCTTTATACGAACAACAACTTTCACGAGACTGTCGAATACACAGACGAATGGCTACCGGAAAACCTCCGAAAAGCGTTCAGTGCTGAGCGACTTCTTGTCAACACCAAAATGCACAACGAGTATGTTGACCTCGGTGGCCTCATCGACGCACATCCGGAGCGCAAAATCACGACCAACAATGGTATGACACTCAACCCTATTGTAGTAACAAGTGGGTATGTCACATTCCTCAACAAGGAACCTATGGACAGCGAGTATGACCCTACAGGTCGCTCTTACCGACTCAACATCTACCGACAAGGCGTAGACCCTGTGACCGTTTGGGTTTCGGGCACCATGCACGACCGTGACAATGTGTTTGAATACACCGATGCAAGCGGCAATGTTCGTCCTTACAACGAAAAGACAAATGTCATTGTCGTTGGTCGTCTAAAGTTGCGCCCATACAACAACGAGATGCAGGCCAGTATGTCAGCACTCGGTATTTACATTCCTCACCGAACTGCTCGCCCTGCGGGTGGTAGCGGTGATACGAGTTTGAATCAATTCAAGGGTGATGGACAATGAGTGGCTGGGACGCATTAGCAGAAGGGAATGATACGCAGAACAACGAGGCTTTGAGAGTCCCCGAAATAGCGGTGGCTCAACCTACTCCTGTGGTAGAAACACCTGTCACAGTCAATGCAGAAGCAGAGAAACCTGTAGAAGTTCAAGTCACATCGAAAGACTTCATCAGCCGTTTTCCTGTGCTTCAAGCAGAGATGGTTTCACAGGGCGAAAAGCCCGACATTGAACCAAGTCATGTCATGTGTGCACTGGTCGGACACGAAGGAACTGGTAAGACCGGTCTTGCATTCGATGCGCATAAGCATAAGTGGCCCGAAGGTCTTGCTATTGTAGCAGACCACGACAACGGCGGACTGTCCTGTAAGCAGGCTCACTATCGTGATGACCCTTCTTTCCGGATATTCTCTCCGTGGGTGATGCAACAAGAAGACAGGACTGCTTACAACTACCTTGAAAGTTACAACCGTGTGATGGAGATTGGTAAGTTCGCTATGGAATATGCAGAGCGTCAAGCACAGCCCGGATTTGAAGGACGGCTCTTGAAGTCATTCATCGTCACTGGTGTCGACCAGTTCGATGAGATGTGTATTACATGTATGAAAATCTACGACCTTGACATGAAGGCTACTGATGCTGTCGAGGCGAGTCACGCCAAACTCAACGCTGAGATTGGTTGGAACTGGAACATTCGTTCTACTCGTTTCAAGCAACTGACTGCCATCTGTCAAAAGTTGAACCGGCTCGGTGTCGATGTATACTGGGAGACCCACCTCAAAGAAGACAAAGAGGGTAAAATCGGTCATAACGGTTGGAAGTTCGCTTGGGAAAAGAGCGGCAATAAAGACATGTTTCAAATCATTTGGGTGAGCGGTAAACCTGTGCGTAACACTGACGGCTCACTCACAGGAGAAGTGAGGTATACGGCTGAGTTCTTCAAGCAGAAGACGAACCCGAACCTACTCAACCAAGAGCGACTTTACTTTGTCACGAAGAAGGGAGAGGATGCCCAATGGTATGGTCTACCCGAACTACGGGACGGTGTTATTTGAATAACAAACAGTGACTCTCATGGGGGTTTATCCAGTAATAAGGAGCAAATCCATTCTGTTCGGAGATAGTAGTGCGTGTATGTTTCCGCTTCTACGAACTTCTTCCCCCCGCCTGTCACTCAAGGAGGTATTATTATGACGCAATTTGCTATTAACAGAGACAAGTTCGGAGCATTCCTCTCCAGTTTCGGAAAGGACTTGGCCGACATCGCCATCACTGTGTCGAGTGAATCTATACATGCCGCTGTTGCCAAGAGCACACACTACATCTATAGAAAGACAAACTGCGACACTACAAGCACAGGTAGTCTTTACATATCGGACATACCAAAAGTGAAGTCTTTTCTGTCTACGAACAAGACACCGGAACTTAACTTCACTCAAGAAGGTAAGACTGGTACACTACACATACGCTCCGGCAACTCAAGTCTACAACTACCTACTACCTCTCACATTGAGTCGCAGACAAAGGTTGGGCTCATGGCTAAGACCATTGAACAATCAAGAGAAAGTATGTGGCGGACATGGTTCAACAAACCGTTGACTCACCACGCTCAAGTCTCAGCAGAATCGCTGAAACCAGCAACCGGATTCAAGAAGGTATTGGGTGACAAGTTCGCATGTAAGACTGAGTTCGACATAGATGGTGAGCAGTTCATCATTCGTGGCGGCAAAAGTGCCACAGGTAAAATGTTCGTCAAAGCACCCCTCACTCAAGTAGAAGCCACAGGAATACCTGTAAGGTCAGCATTTGATAAGTGGTTGCCGGAACTTATCAACAACTTACCAGTAGGTAACCTTGAGTTGCACACTGGTGACGAGACTGTTCTCATCCTTGAGCAACCGGAAACCGACTTTCTCATGGTCGTTATAGACCAAGTATACGAGGAGGACTGAATATGCAAAGGAGAGATGTCTGTTGGTTGTGCGGTGGTAAACTCATTTGGGGTTGCGACTACGACCCGGAGGACTACGGTTACGAAGGAGTAGGTATAATTGCAACACTTACTTGTTCGTCCTGCGGTGCTGATGTCACATACATGTTAATCGAGGATGAAGAAGAATGATTGTCGACACATACCGTCCCGACCCCGAAGGTCCCGACCACATCTACAAGAGGTGGCGTGATGCTGAGGGCAACCTCATTGAAGAGACGGTATCGGACTTTCGACCCTACTTTTGGGTGCCTGCAAGCACCAGTCACCGATACATGGAGCGTGTCCTTGGAGACTTCTATGGGTCATCCGTTGATTGGAATGACACAGCAGAAGCGTTGAGAACCGGAGAGACACTCGTCAAGGTATACGCATACAGACAGAGGGACATTAAGGACATGGCAAGGCGTTTTACCAAGACATGGGAGGCTGACCTCAGTTTAGAGGACAGGTATCTCATTGACAATGTAAGCGAGATGCCCGAATGGAAACCGAGGGTTTGGCACTTCGACCTTGAATGGTGCACGAAGTCCAAGCAGACAACAGTCATGGCTGTCATTGACAACTACAACAATCGGTATGTGTCTTTCTGTTGGAAAAAGCATAACCCGAACGGCCTCTATGATATGGACTACTATGAAGAAGAGAGAGAAGTAGAGTATGAAGTCAACGGTGTTCCGACCAAGTTCACCTATGAGCGTCATCTCTACGGCTCGGAGTATGAGATGCACGACGCTTTCCTCGGTTACATGGATGAATGTAACCCCGACATATTCGTCGCTCACGCTATTATGTGGGCTGACCTACCGCACTTAATTGACCGCCTCAAGAACTTTCGCAGGCTCAGTCCTCTCGGTAGAGTATTGCGACCGGACAAAGGCTCGTATGATTATGTCGACCAGCCCATCATCGGTAGACTATGCTTCGACACGGCCTCTCCTGTAAGGAGCGGTAGTGGCTTTGAGCGTGTATGGAAAGACAGCGGTAAACCTCAATTGAAGAACCTCAAGTTACAAACCATCGCAGAGGCTTGCGGTTTAGGTGGTAAGTTTGAGATGGATGTGTTCACTGGTTGGACTGAGCGGTTCGATGATTATGTCGACTACTGTATGCAAGACACTTTGCTTCTCAAGAAAATAGATGAGAATAACCATGTCCTCAATTTCTTTTTGTCGTTACAGCGACTATGTGGCGTGAGGTTCTCCTCCTGTCATAATGTCACGAGATTTGCACGAGGGCTACTACAGCGTAGAACTGAGTGGAAAGCACCTACAAAGACAGACCAAGAAAAACAAGAATACGAGGGGGCTTTCATACCTCCTCCTAAGCCGGGCCGCTATGAGGGAGTAGGGTGTGTTGACTACAAGGGTCTCTACCCGTCACTCATCCTGTCGCATAATCTATCATGGGAAACCCAAGTCCCTGCAAGCAGGGTAGACGAAGAGAATGTTCGGCAGTTGCCCGATGGCACATGTTGGAAACAAGGAGTGCCTGCACTCCTACCAAGTATGGTTACGGAGATGTTTGAACTCCGTGATGAATACAAAAGAAGAATGCGTGAAGCCTCTACTGAAAATGAGAGAAACGGCTGGAACACATTACAACTTGCAGTTAAGCGAGTCATGGCGAGCCTATACGGTATGACTGCCAGTTCCTACTGGGGCTGGTGCGACTTTGACATCGCTTCGGCTATCACCGCCTGCGGACGGCAGGCTATCCGATTCCTAATGGAGGAGTCGCAGAATCAAGGCTACAGTGCTCTCTACGGGCACACCGATTCAGCGTTCGTCCAAGTCCCCTTTGACGAGGCCACAGCCCTCGCTAAGCATCTCACTGAGACAGTTCAGCGTGAGCATGATGCCAGTCACCTCATAGTCGAGTTTGAGGCTTACATGCCTTACTGGGTTACTGGTGGTAAGAACCTCTACTACGGTATATGTTCATACCCTCCCGAAGACGAAGGTAAGGTCAAGAGTGCACGATGGGGTAAAATCAGCACACTGGCTCCTATCTCAAAGAACCTTGAGAACGATGTTCTCACTGCAATATGCACAGGTGCTGACGAAGAAGAAGTCATTGGACTGGTGAGGCCGTTGTCTAAGCGTATCAAGCGAGGCGATGTAACTTTGGATGAGGTTACTCAAACAACCCGATTATCGAAATCTACTGATAAGTATGAAAAAATAGGAGGCGGAGTGAAAGCGGCCATTTACTACAATGAGCATCTCACTGACGGTCCCTTACTTGGAGAAGGTAGTAGCGTAAATCATGTCTATGTCGATAAGTCCCCCGATGGACTGCCTGCAACAGATGTAGTTGCTTATGAGAAAGAAAGCGACTTACAGGGCTTTTCCTTAAACTATGACTTCATGGTTGACAAACTTATCAAGGCTAAAATTAAGCCTATATTCAAAGCCCTTGACTGGGACTTAGAAAGAGCGAGCGGGGCGGCTATGCCCAAAGTGTATTGGTGATAACATGAGTAGAATAGAAGATGAAGTATGTAAGAAAATTGCACAACGAGCGGCGGTCGGCCTAAGTAAGTATGGAGTTACTATGGAGACTGCGCCGCTATCCCGCCTTGAATGGCTCGTTCATGCACAGGAAGAAGCGATGGACCTTGCAGTTTATCTACAGCGTATCATTGAAATGGAGATGGAAGGAGGTATGAAAGTGCCACCTCTCGCCGTTCAAATCCAAAACTTTAGAGCCGCCGCATTCCCCAGTAATTGGACAAAGAAAGAGGGTGAGGAATAATGAGTGACAGAGACTGGGCGGCATACCGTAAATCATCCTATGTTTTCGGAGAGAAAGAATACCTGCGAATGACTAAATCAAGCCTTACATCGGACTTCGATTATTGCCCAAAGCAATACGAATACAAACGCCTGCATAAACTACCGGAGCCGAGCAGTGACGCTATGATGAAAGGGAACAATGTTCACGATGCTATTGAAAAATACTACATCCATGTCCCTCCCGTAGTTGAAAAACTACTCACGCTTATGCAAAGAGGTAAGCGAGAAGAAGCGTTGGAGTTGGCTCTCAGTGTGATACCCGAACAAGAATACACACTCGGTGAAGAGCCTTCTATAGAACAGCGTATCAAGTGGGATTTAGAGAGATTACTTGGCGCAGGTAAAGAAGACTACCTACCTATCATTAACGAACTGGAGGTGCACGCATTCATCGAACATGAGTTTGAGTTCAATGGCGAAGTCCACACAGTTCCTATCCATTTTGCTGGGAGTATTGACCGTGGGTATGTAGCAGACGAAGGCACATTCTCACTCATGGAGTTGAAGACAGGCAAGTGGGTGCAGTCCAAGAACAAGCAAGACGAATGGGCTGACTCCAAGTTTAAACTGGACTCAATGAGGACAGAGATGGCTTTTTACAAAAGACTACTACAATGGGCTAATCACCCGTATCAAGAGGTGTCTCATTGGGGGTGGGTTTACCCGTCCGGTGCGGCAACTAAAATAGACAAATACAGTAAATGGGGCTACGAGCAAAGAGGCATCAATAAAATTACTTATGAGCCAGCCACTGGTCGTACATGGACTACATTTAGTAAGCGCATAGACAAATTGATAACAGCACTGTTGACCGCTTACTTTACAGAGGATTTCCCTACCAAAGCCAGCGCAGGAAAATGTGGATATTGTAACTTCAAGTCCATCTGCCCGTCATGGGATGGGAGCGACAATCCGCAAGAATACCTTGATAATTATAAGGAGGAAAAGAAATGAAAATTGAAAATAAACACGAATGTGCACGATACATAGAACGCCAAATGTCTCCTATTGTAGGTAGGCCAGTAGAAGTAACCTTTTCTCATTTAGGTAAAGAGAAGAAATACAGCATAGCGATACAGACTACACTGTATGAGTTTTCCGAGGAGAGTGGTCCTTTGGGCCCGATGTATATCACACTCAATGTTACGCTGTTACAAGACGGTAAATTGATTGATGAAGTGTTTGAAGAAATAGCAAGTAAGTACAGTCGTAGTGATTAGAATGCAAATTGTTTTTGATTTTCCGAGAGAAGTTATGGAACTCAGTCCCGAAAGAGGCAGAGGCTATAGGAAAATTGTAAGAAACAACAACGACTTAGAACGCTACTGGACTGGTAAGAACGGCGTGTCAAACGCATATATGACAGTCTATGGTTACAGAGGAACAGTTCAGCCTCACAACAGAAGGGTTGATTTAGAAACGCCAATTATACGACATTTCGTAATGGACTTTGACCCAAAAGACTTTCGTAGCAAAGGTGGAGGCGGAGTTGATGTTTCGGCCCCGCTTGAGCAAACAAAACGATTACACGACTTTCTTTTACAAGAGAACATCACGCATTGCGTATGGTATAGTGGAGGAGGGTTTCACATATGGGTCGGTTTAGATAAACCATACATACCGAGTAATGGGGACAGTCTGTCCGACATCAAAGAAGCAGGTATGAAGGTTGTCAGTGACTGGATTCATACAATGAACCTCTACTGCTCCGACCCAGCCGTTCCTTTCGATACCAGCGGTATGATTCGCATACCCAATTCTTACAACTCAAAGAGGGGGCTATGGTCTATACCTCTAAGCACAGGAGACCTTGAGAAAGGCATTGAATATATTACTGAAAAGGCACTTGACCCCGGTAGAGGGATGATACCCTATGGTGAACAAGGCTTGGCACTTGAGATAATAAAAGGTAAGAAAAGAGGCAAAGTGTTTAACCCCAATTCAAAACCCATCGACTTACCTACTATCTCTATGGAGGGAGTAATTATACTACCCTGTCTCAATTCAGCGGCATGCAGGGTAGGTAGTAATCCGAGTCACGACGAAAGAGTCCAACTCGTTAAATACCTATCAAAAAGAATGAGAAACTTCATTCCTGTCGAGAGGATTGATAGAGACAAATTAGCAGAGCACACTGAAACAATAGTTCGATTCATACGCTCTTTAGAATGGGCGGACTTCAACGAGGAGACCACGAGATACCAAGTAGGAACTATCATAGGCACAGAATACCCACAGACATGCTCAATGCTATACAAGAAAGGCATGTGTCTTGGTAAATGCAGATACTGGGATAAAACAGGCGCAATAGAGGAGGAGGAATAATGAGAAACCGATGTATATTTTGCAATAACAAAATAATAAACAAGGCCACTATTTGTTTCTCTTGTAGAGCCAAAGGTCCTCACGGACTCACTGAATACCCCGAAGCAGTGAACCACTGCTGCAAAGGTAAAAACTTTCAAGGTAAGCCCTGTCAAAAATGGGCTAAAGAAGGTAAACTATACTGCACCTATCATAAATCTCAATTTAAGGAGGAAGATAAATGAAAGTCACCCAGCCGCTTATCGTTGATTCAAATGAAAGAGGCCCACTTCACGATGCTGTCATAAGAGCAGCAGGTCGTGAAAATATCACTATCAAAAAAGCCCACCTACAAGGCATGGGTGATTACAAAGCCGGTAATGCCAACATAGAATGTAAGAGCATATCCGACCTTATTCAATCTACATTCAAAGGTCACTTACAGCGACAAATCGAAAACCTCGATGCGAACTGTGACCGAGTAGTTCTTGTTGTTCACGGTGACATCGCTAAGTATGTCGCTATGTGTAGAAACCAAGAACGACCTACTTCGTATGCTAAGGTTCTTGACCTCATGCTGGGTATATTCGCTCGCTTAACAGCAGACTTTGATTGTCACATTTACAGAGCCAAGGATTACAACGAGGCGGCTCTATTCATTGCTAAGTTGCATAGTAAAATGCATAAGCCTGCAAGTCGACATGGTGCAAAGGCTGTAACAAGAACAAGCACCAACGATGTAAGGGCAGATATGTTACTCACTGTGCCCGGATTAGGTCCGGAAATGGTAGCAAAACTACTGGAAACATGCGGCTCTCTTGAAGAGATGTTGTACCCCGAATCACTCAAACAAGTAAGAGGCATGGGGCCGAAATTAAGGCAACGCTTAATTGAGGTATTGACCTCCGAAGAGCCTATCGCAATCCAAAAGACATACAAAAGGAGAGAGAACAATGGAACATCGAGCAGATAATTACGAATGCGTGCATAAATATCCGATTCTCAAGGGTTACCTTGAGCACTTTAATGAGGTGAGTAAGAACAACGAAATACCGGGCTTAATATCATTCTTTTACATACTCGGCCAAGCAGTGGTACCGTATGTAAGAATCCCTGTGGGCGGTAGTAACCTCGACCCAAGGGTGAACATGTTTTGGATTCAAGACACCCGGACAGGTAAATCGGCGGCTTATCAAGTCATAGAGAAAGTGCTTAACGGTTCGGACCTCAACACCGCTGATTACAACAGCGGTAACGATGCCGCTCTCATAGGGACATTAGTTCCCGACCCCGACTTTGAGGGTAATCCAAGAGATGCCCCTCAAGTAACAAGACCGGGACTTCTTGCAGGTCGTAAAGGTTTGAACTTTGACGAAGGTAGCGTGGTCCTCAAAACGGGTCAATACAACGAAAGCACTACTCTGTTCTTGCAATCTGCCTTGAACTCAGCAGGGACTGGTCGTAATATATTGACAAAGCATATGGCAAGAGATACATTCACTATCAAATCCGAAGTGTCTCTTTGGATTACTACATACCCACCAAAGGGTATCAAAGAGCATGTATTGGACAAGGGTATTTTTCAGCGAGTGCTCACATATTGGCGACATTGGACTCTTGAAATGAAACAGGCTATCAATCACGAATTAGCAGAAGCGGTTTACAATGATGTTCAGTTTGATGTTCCGTTTGACGACATTACAGATTTCTTCAAAGGTATTCAAAAGACACTCAAACGGCGAGTATTGGACATGAGCGGTATCGCTCCTATAGAATGGGATGAAATGCACGAAGACGACCAAGAGACCGTAGTCATGGGCCTCATGCGTCAAATGTTCCGACCCGATGAGTCTTACAAACCTGCTTTGATTTCAGCGATTGATGAATACTACAGCGTAGTAGAGACCATGAGCCCCGACAAACAAGGTATATGTTCCTCGTTTATCATGGGATTACAGAACTACACGAATATCCTCGCTCATCACTTTGCTATCATAGAAGGCACATGGGTTGTTCGTGGAGACCACATCGACATGGCTAAAGAGATACTGTTTGACTTGTATAACAACCTCGTTCAGTGGCTTGAATCCGAAGTTAATATCGGTGCTGGAGCCAGTGAGCGTAACAAAATGCAAGGCTTTTGGCGTGACGCTTACAAGAAAGCCGAACTGTTTGACTTCGATGACAGTCGTGGTTTTGGCTGGGCGAAGAAGAAAGAAGTCATGAACAACTTCGGAAAACTGGCAAACTACAGCAGTCATGCGTCAGTCAATGACAAATACAATACTTACGGCACAGAGATGTTCAGCGATACAAGAGAGGGCACGAGAGTCTTTATACGAATCAAGGATGATTTCAAGAAGAAGGGTGGTAAGTAATGCCTAATTCATTTTGGTATACCGAATGTGTAATATGCAAAAGCGAATTGGGTAAAGACATCGGAGGTTTCATAGTGGGTCAACATTTGAATAAAATGGTCTGCTTATGCGACGGATGCAAGTTTATGATGGAGGCTTACATTAAATGAAGAAAATGCTGGCACTGGATATAGAGACCAAAAACATGTCTCATGAAATAGGCGGTTTTGGACAAACTCATCTGTTTGAGCCAACCGTTGTAGCCACATGGGACGGCGAAGAAGGAGTCGTCTACGCTAATGAAAGCGTATCAAAATATCTACCCGAAGGAACTAATGTCAAGCCTCTTCACCCTAAGACAATTGGTGAAGACTTGGCTAAACATGTGTCCGAAGGCGGTATGGTTCTCGGCCATAATCTCAAAATGTTTGACTTACCTATAATCCGAGACGCATTGGATTGCTGGACAGCCGGAGACATTATGGCAAAGTCCGAAGAACAGGTGTTCGACACTTCTGCATTACTCAAATCTATCATAGGCCACGCAGTCCCCCTTTCGGATGCTTGCTTTCACACTCTTAACAAAGGAAAACTCATGAACAGCCATGATGCGCCCATTGAATGGCGCAAAGGTAATCATGACAAAGTGGCAGAATACTGCCTAAAAGACGCTCAACTGGTATACGAACTATGGGAACATGGTATGAACGAAGGCTTCGTGAAAGCGAGGTGTCGACATACAGGTGATGTGAAAGAGTTTGAAGTAGACTGGTGAGGAGAGAGAGATATGAACGAAAATGAAGGTAACACGGCGGCAGTAGTGCATAACATACGAGCGGCCAAGCGAGCAGTAAACACAGTCAAGACGACCCTTGGACCTATGGGTATGGACAAAATGATGGTCGATGGTGGAGGCAATGTCATCGTGACAAACGACGGTGCAACTATTCTCCAAGAATTAGACATCACTCACCCTGCGGCGAAAATGGTAGTTGAAGCGGCAAACACTCAAGAGAACATGTGCTACGACGGAACGACAAGCACCGTAGTGCTGGCAGGAGAACTACTGGGTAACAGTGAACTCCTGTTTAACAAAGGGCTACATGCTAATATCATCTGTAGAGGTTATCGCAAGGCATCGAGATGGGCAACCGAACACATCGAATCATTGACAACAGAAGCAGAAAGTCACCTCGTCAATGTCGCCAAGACATCAATCACAGGCAAAGCGTTGGAGTCCAGCATCGAGCATGTCAGCGAATTATGCGTCGAAGCAGTCAAGACTGCCGGTGGCGAGTATGAACGCATCCGTGTTCTTTGTCAGCCCGGTGGTAGTTTAGACGACTCGTCTTGCTTTTCCGGCGTAGTGTTGCATAAGGAGTTCATACTCCCTGCAATGCCACTCAAACCCGCAGGTAAGGCTGTTTTACTCAACACCGGCCTTAGTGACAGCAAAAGCGATGACAATATCCAACTGAGTTTGTCGTCTGCGAACGAATACCAGCAATACAAGCGTCAGTCGGGCCGTGAACAATGGGTCGAAAAGGCTCAGTCTGTAGTGAATCTACTACCCGAAGGCGGTGTTGTCTTCGTAAGAGATACCGTCAATGAAGTTGTAGCGGCTACACTCGCACGATTGAACATTTCACTCGTTCACCGTATACCGGAAAGCGACATGACTGCCCTGTCCAAGTTGCTCGGCACTTCTGTATGCCACAGTCCCGACGACCTTACTGAGGCAGTCGCCTGTGATGTCGAATGCAAGCAAATAGGTGACATGAAGTATGTCGTTGTCAAGGGTGAAGGTGAAGTTACTACACTTATCCTAAGAGGTGCTACCAAACAGACCCTCGATGAGACTGAGCGTGGCTTTGAAGACGCTCTCGGTGTCGTTTGCCTCGCTCATAACAGCGGTAAGGTCGTAGCAGGTGGCGGTTCAGCCTATCTCAACGCAGCACTCCATCTCCGCTCACGAGCGGCAGAGGCAGGAGGCCGTGAACAGATGGCAATCGACGCTTTCGCTGACGCATTAGAGTCTATTCCCGCTACCATTGCGGAAAACGCAGGTCATGACCCCCTCGACACCATTTTGACGCTTAGAAACGAGCATAAATCGGGCAATACCGACAGTGGACCGGACATTGAGAACGGCGGGGCTTGCTCTATGCTATCTCAGTCGGTTTACGAGCCTCTTGGCTTGGTTAAGCAAGCGATTCAGTCCGCAAGCGAGGTATCAATCAGTATTCTTCGCATTGATGACATCATCGGCAAGAAAACCGAGTGATATTCACTGGGCATATGGTGTAATGGATAGCATACTGGCCTTCTAAGCCGGTGATACGGGTTCGACTCCTGTTATGCCCGTATACTCAAATATAGTGCGCTATGCTCTTTTTACTCTATGTCATCCTTAAGTATGAGACACCATACGGAAAGTTATGGAGAGAGAACCCATGGAAAGAGAACAGCCTAAAGAGAAGAATACCCGAAATATACATGGAATGATTGTAAAGTCAAACACATATTCGGAAGAAGAGATAAGAGCATACCTAAGTATGACTGTTGAACAACAACAACAAAAACAGTTAGATGATTTTATTGAAGTTTTGAACGAAGAATTATTGGTTGCAGAAGGACAACATGGTGAAATCGACGAAGAGTGCTATTATGGCGAATATATGCGCGTTGGGAGTGCATTTTTCAAGCCGGAAATATCAAACTTAGTGCATACTTTATCCAATACTGCCCAAGTAATCCAAGCAATAATGGCGTATTCGGAAAATAACCAGTTCATCGAAGGCATCTCTTACGAACAGTTTCTTGATATTAAGCCGTGTTTAATCAACAATGTAAACGCCTTGATTACACTGATGGAACTGTGCAAAGAAAACCCAACTGCTACGCTATCCGGTGAATATCCGGGTGGAGATATAATGAAGCAAGAAATTACTACTTGAGTTTCTCGGCCTTCTTGCGTAGATAACGAGACAAGCGACCGCCTGTAATTTTAGCAACAGGCTTGGCCTTGCGCTTGCGTTCACCTTTGAAGCCGAGTTGACCGTGAAAGCGGACATAGTGACAAGAAGGACATTCGTGTAGCACTGCCTTCTCGCCGCTGATATAGTTGCCAGCAATAGTAAGAGGCA
>VMHT01132677.1_pt1 | contig 25407 bp, 23 predicted proteins | sample 4693611 | NCBI WGS metagenome assembly VMHT01 (sample SAMN12280063, study PRJNA550983) | marine metagenome | isolation source: seawater sampled from same location over 5 years 0.02-0.2 micron viral filtrate | place: USA: collected off the coast of southern California halfway between the port... ...
GCATATCTTTGCCGAAGAAACGTCTAATTTTCATTGCAACCTCTCCAATCACCCAGTGTCAGATTATTGACCGACCGAACTGACTATTTTTATTTGTTTGTCGTCAGGCACTTCTTGGTAAGAAAGCACATGGAGCCCAACAACCGAATACTTTAAGAAGCGAGACAGAACGGGTCGCAGCATGCCAGAGGTTAGGAGTACTGCAGGCTCTCCTTCTAACTCTTGCTGCTGACTGGCTTGCTGCAATGATTTTTGCAGCTTGTCTGCCAAACCTGGTTCGATACCAGCGCCATCTTCGCCACCTGCTTGAAGTGACTGGTGCAACATCTGTTCCAACTCTGGCGCCAAGGTTATGACAGGTATCTCTTTTGCCCCTTGGGTAATTTCTTGGACAATAAGACGTTTAAGCGCAATACGAACGGCAGAGACCAATACATCCGGGTCTTGGCTGCGAGTGCCGTATTCACTTAAGGTTTGAACAATAGTGCGCATATCGCGAATAGGCACGCCCTCAAATAGTAGGGTTTGAAGCACTTTTACCACCGTGCTTAGCGGCAAGATATCTGGTACTAAACCTTCCACCAATTTAGGGTGCTGCTTAGCCAGCATATCAAGTAACTGCTGCGCTTCTTCGTGACCAAGTAGCTGATAAGCATTGTTAGTTAACAACTGGCTAAGGTGGGTAGCCACAACGGTAGCTGCATCAACAACGGTGTACCCCAAGGTTTGCGCGTGTTCTCGTTTATTCGGCTTGATCCACACCGCATCTAAACCAAACGCAGGGTCTTTGGTGGCGCGACCTTCTAATTTGCCGAAGACCTGCCCGGGGTTGATAGCCAACTCTTCATCATGACTGATAACAGAGTCGCCAATGGTGACGCCAAGCATAGCAATAGTGTAGGTATTAGGCTCTAAATCTAAATTATCGCGAATGTGTACTGGGGGAATAAGAAAACCAAGTTCTTGGGAGAGCTTTTTACGCACCCCTTTTATGCGCGTCAACAATTCGCCACCTTGAGATTTATCAACCAGTGGTATTAATCGATAGCCGACCTCCAACCCGATAGTATCAACCTGCTGAACGTCATCCCACCCCAGCTCTTTAACCTCTGGGGCCACCGTGTCGTCTTTCATCACATTATCAGGGACCGACGGTGCCGCAGCCTTTTTCTTTTCCTGAACTGTCTGCCAATAGGCAACGCCCGCAATTAAAAACGAGAACCCTAAAAATGCAATGTGGGGCATACCTGGAATAATACCCATCACAAATAGCACGCCCGATGCAATATAAAGCGCTTGTGTGTTGCCTAATTGTCCGCGGATCTCTTTACCCATTTCTTGGGTTTCGTTTTCACGAGTAACAATTATCGCGGTCGCTACAGAAAGCAGAAGTGAAGGTATTTGAGCAACCAGCCCATCACCGATAGTAAGGATGGTATAAATTTCAATAGCACTACCAAAATTCAAATCGTGCTGGATCATGCCGATGAATAACCCGCCGACGATATTAATCAACATAATGAAAAGACCGGCGACCGCGTCACCCTTTACGAATTTTGACGCACCGTCCATCGAGCCGTAAAAATCGGCTTCTGCGGTGATTTCTTCTCGGCGCTGACGGGCTTGGTCTTGGTCGATATAGCCGGCGTTCAAGTCGGCATCAATTGCCATCTGCTTACCTGGCATGGCGTCCAAAGTAAAGCGAGCACTTACTTCAGATATACGCCCGGCACCCGCGGTAACCACTTTGAAGTTAATAATTAGAAGAATAGCAAAAACAACAATACCCACCGCATAGTTACCACCGATAACCACTGCTCCAAAGGCCTCGATAACCTTACCTGCAGCATCCCCCCCTTCGTGCCCATAAAGCAGAACAACACGGGTAGACGCTACGTTCAATGCCAGTCTCAGTACTGTAGCGATAAGCAACACAAGCGGGAAAATACCGAAATCGACAGGTTTTTGTGTGAGTACTGCCACCAAAATTATGACCAGAGACAAGGCAATATTAAAACTAAACAGCACATCTAATAAGAACGGCGGCATAGGTAAAATAACCATGCCCATTATGGCTAAGAGGACGATAGGCGCGCCTAAACCACTGGTGAAATTTTGCAGCTGATTTTTATCGAAACGCTGAAGATAACCGGATAACTGCATTGCGTATTGTCTCTCTATCAGAAAATTGACGCTTAATTCTATTCTGATAGGCGGGTTTCAACATACGTGCCAGCTTTAGCAAACACCTTCTGCAGCAGCACTAACTGCCTAAATTAACGGCATTTCTTATTTTAACAACCGTCCATTTTCCCGCATCTTTTTCATGCTAACTTGGCGGGGAAGGCTGTGTTATCGGCGATACTCGGGAGGGATGGGCAGATCCCGTTTCAATGGCTTGGGACGTTTACCTTTACCTGCTCTGTGAGCTTTAAGCTGATACACGTGGGCGAGAACTTGCGCTACCGCCATAAACAAGGCGTTGGGTATTTCATCATCCACTTCTGTGGAATAGAAGATTGCCCGCGCTAACATAGGAGAAGGAATGAGCGGAACATCATTCGCTGTGGCTATTTTTCTGATATGCATGGCCAACTCATCGGCGCCTTTTGCGACAACCACAGGTGCCCTAATTCCTTTTTCATCGTATTTAATGGCCACTGAAAAATGGGTAGGGTTAGTCACCACGACATCAGCTTGAGGGACTTCTTGCATCATTCTTTTCGTTGCAGCCTGATACTGCAATCGACGGATACGCCCTTTAACCATGGGGTCGCCTTCAGCATTTTTCCTTTCGTCTTTCACCTCCTGCTTGGTCATCTTCATTTCTTTGTTGTGCTTATACATTTGATAAGGCACATCGATGAGCGCGATGGGGATCATGCCACATACTAGAATGAGAAAAGCCCATTTAAGTATGTCCATAGCGTGAAACAGGTTGCCCGGATAAAGCTCCATATCTAAATGCAGCGCTTCATCTTCAAAGAACAGCAGCGCGCCAATGGCCATGCCGATAATAACCACTACTTTTGCAATAGACTTAAGAAGCTCAACTAAGCCATTGGTGCCAAACATGCGTTTGAAGCCTTGAATCGGGCTCATTTTAGAGCCTTTAGGCTTTGCCCCTTCCCACGTAAAGTTAAAACCGCCAAGGGCAATAGAGCCGTAGATCCCTGCAATCATTGCGACAACCATATATAGCAGTACGGCAGGGCCCACTGCTGAAAATGCCTCGCCCCACGCGCCAAACATGTGGGTGATATCATAGGTTTCATCACGAGATAAAATGAACATTCTGCGGGTAAGTTTAAATACCGACTCCGCTATCCAGCCACCAACAAATAGAAACATGACGGCACTGACTATTAACACCAAGGTGGTAGATAGTTCACGGGAACGGGCTAGCTGCCCTTTTTTTCGGGCATCATCGAGTTTCTTCCCCGTGGGGTCTTCTGTTTTTTCGCTTGAATCTGCCATGCTCGAGTCTGTTCTTCTCTGTTACGAGTTTACTCACCTAACCTGATCGCAGTCATACCATATTCTGCGAACGACGCGTATTGCTTGTCTAAGGACAAATATTCAATAATTCACACATAAACTGTTCAGCCCTAAACCATTGGGTTTCAAAGTGCGCAGTAAAGTTATCTAGCGTTATCCAAATAATCAGCAGCCCCATTAGCTGAGCAATGGAAAAACCAATGCTGAAAATGTTCAGCTGTGGCGCAGCTTTTGTCATTACACCAAAGGCCAAATTAACAATTAACAGCGAGACGATAGGCGCCAATGAAAGCGTAATAGCGGAAACGAACATCCAGCCTCCCCAATGGGCAATATCGCGAAACTGTTCGCCTGTCCACCACGCCTCGCCGATTGGAAAAGCCTCAAAACTCATCACTATCATTTGAATCATCGACAAGTGGCCGTCGAGTGTCCAAAACAACAAGGTCGCTAAAATAAGGTAAAACTGCCCGACCGCCGGCACGTTAATACCATTAACCGGGTCGACAATCGAAGCAAAGCCCAAACCGGTTTGCATGGCGATGATCTGCCCTGCTAACACGAAGGTGTTCAATACCATCATCGAAATAAAACCAATAGCGATGCCTATCAGTAATTGTTGAATAACAATTAAAAAGGTACCGACACTCACTAAGTTTTCAATAGGTGAAGGAGGTACAACCGGCATAATGACAAGGGTTAGCATTATTCCTAAAAGCGCCCTAACCTGCGGAGGGATAGACTTTGCACTTAAGCCAATCATAGCTACAAACAGCCCGCTTATACGCATAAAAGGTAAGAGCATGTCGGCAAGAAACTGATTGATAGTGGCGAGTTCGACTTCCACGAATTAGACCTTCTAGCCTACAACCTGAGGGATCATATCGACCATTCTAAAGGTGAAATCCATCAGTTGTTGTACCAGCCAGTTCCCCCCCCAACTCAATGCCAATAGCGTAACGAGTAAGCGAGGCAGGAAACTCATGGTTTGTTCGTTGATACTGGTAGCGGCCTGAAATACAGCGACGACCAAGCCTACAATCAAGCTTGGAACAATCACCGCCGATACCAGCACGATTACCATAAACATGGCTTCTCGCAGTATCTCTACAAAGACTTCTGGTGACATAAGCCCTCCTAGACGCCCATACCGAAACTCGTCGCGAGTGTGCCGAAAATGAGATTCCAGCCGTCCACCAGTACGAATAACATGAGTTTGAAAGGTAAAGATACAATCATGGGGGATAGCATCATCATACCCATAGCCATCAATATTGAAGCTACAACCAAGTCGATAATAAGAAACGGAATAAACAGCATAAAGCCAATTTGAAAGGCGGTTTTAAGCTCGCTGGTTACAAAGGCTGGAATAAGAATAGTCAGCGGCACTTCATCTGTATCAGCGTATTTTCCCTCGTCTCCCGCTATTCGTACAAAGGTCTCTAAATCTTTAACACGGGTTTGGGAAAGCATAAAAGCGCGCATAGGGCCCTTTGCCTGTTCCAGTGCATCTAAACTTGTAAGCTGTTCATTGAGGTAGGGCTGTAAAGCCCGCTCATTCACTTCTTCAAACACCGGCGCCATGATAAACATAGAGAGAAATAAGCTTACCCCAATGAGTATTTGGTTCGACGGTGACTGCTGTAAACCGATTGCCTGACGCAAAATGGACAACACCACAATAATCCGTGTGAACGACGTCATCATCATGATAAAGGCGGGTATTAAACTGAGCGCCGTCATAATGAACAGCGCTTGTAGTGTCATGGTGTAGTCTTGAGAGCCATCTTGATTTGTCGTAACTGTAACCGCTGAGATGCCCTGTTGCGCATACACTGGCTCTACAAATAAAAGTAATGGCAGGGTTAAAAGTAGCCAGGCAAACTTACGCATCGCTCGATTCTTCCTTCGGTTTATTCTTATCCATATTAGGGTTGAGTTTACCCGCCATCGCCGCTACGAGCTTTTGCTTAAAAGCATCGGCTCCATTTTCTTGTTCACCGGTTGACTTGCTCATCCCTTTAGCAGGTATATCGAGATTTTTTTCAAGCTTACTTAGATGAGAAATGTTGTGACCGGTGATGCCAATTAGGTGCTGCTCATCGCCCACCTGAATGACCATTATTTTTTCTTTGGTCCCCACCACCATACTCGCCGCCACTTTCATTTGGTTGTTTCCCATCGCAGTGACATTAAATCGACGCATAACATAGGCTAACGCAAAAATAACGCCGACAACCAGCAACAAAGATAGGAAAATTGACAGTACGGACGTGGGATTGGTAATTGACTGGGTCGACTGAGCGACAGCTAGCTGGCTAAATAAAAGGGGCAGCAAGGCGCAACCCCTTAGTATATAAGAAGTTTTATCTGAGCTTCTTGATTCTCTCAATTTGACTAATAACATCCGTTAATCGAATACCGAATTTGTCGTTGACCACTACTACTTCACCATGAGCAATCAACGTGCCATTTACTAATACATCTAATGGCTCACCGGCAACACGATCCAGCTCCACCACAGACCCTTGGTTCAACTGTAGCAGATTTCGGATACTTATTTGACTACGACCTACTTCCATTGAAATAGTCACGGGAATATCTAGGATCGTATCAAGCTTTTTCTTTTCTTCTTGGGTGATCGGCGCATCGTCGGTTAACTCGTCAAGTTCGGCAACCTGAACATCTTCGTTGTCACCGGCTTCTTGATCAGCTTCAGATTCGGCTTGCTCGGCCATGGCCGCAGCCCAATCGTCCATACCATCTTCACTCATGGGAACTCCCCTCTACCTTACAGGTCTTCTTCGAGTACTTGCAGTTCTGCGTCATTATCTATAATGCGCCCACCGCGGGTTAATAACTGTAGCTCAGACTTCACTGAAGTCGGTCTTGCAATTTTTTCTACTATTTTAAGCGCCAAGTTATCTCGGCTTCGGCCTAACTTAGCCCTAAACGTAGGTAAATCTTCGATTAGCACTGTGATAGTTTCAGGCATTTCCACCGGAATTATATCGCCTGGCTTAAACTCCATCACATCGCGTAAAGGCACATCGACATCCAACATGTGGGTAGTTAATGCCACTTTCACATCCATAATTTCGTCGCGAAGCGCTTTGCTCCAGCGCAAGTCCGTATCTTCTTTATCGCTTTGAACACCGGCGTCTAGCAGTTCGCGTATCGGTTCTAGCATTGAGTATGGCAACGACACGTGGAAGTCGCCACCACCACCGTCTAACTCTATATGAAACGAGCTGATAACCACTACTTCGGTGGGGCTTACAATGTTTGCCATTGCCGGGTTGACTTCCGAATCTAAGTATTCGAAAGACACGTCCATGACCGGCGCCCATGCTTCTTTATAATCTTCGAAAATGATTTTAAGCAGCATCTGAATAATACGACGTTCCGTAGGCGTGAATTCTCGGCCTTCGATTTTTGCATGATAGCGGCCATCGCCACCAAAGAAGTTGTCTACCAAAATAAAAACAAGACGCGCTTCCATGGTAATGAGCCCAGTTCCCTTAAGGGGACGGAAGCGCACCATATTTAGGCTGGTCGGAACAAATAACGTATGGATGTATTCGCCGAACTTAATCATTTGAATACCGTTAATCGATACTTCAGCAGAGCGGCGCATCATGTTGAATAAACTCACCCGCATATGGCGCGCGAAGCGTTCATTCACAATTTCGAGCGTAGGCATTCGCCCACGCACAATTCTGTCTTGCGAGGAGAAGTCGTACTCGAGCGTAGAAGCATCAGAGTCGCTATCGCCAACCTCTTCCTCTTCTACATCATCTACCCCGTGTAATAGGGCATCGATTTCATCTTGAGATAATAAATCACTCACCGTCTTCTACCTTACCAAATCAATGCATTACTGCATGACAAAACCAGTAAACAATACGCGCTCTACCACGTCGCTACCCGTAATGTCTTTTAATGCTTTTTGGACTTCACTTACCGCTTGCTCGCGAAGTTCTATTTTGCCCGCCTCAGTGACCAAATCGTCTGCATTAGATGTGCTAAATGCCTGTAGCAATGTACCTTCGATAAGCGGTATGTGCGTTTTCGCTAACTCTTCATTGTCAGAACCTCGTACCAATAGCTGAACCTTTATCTGCACGAGGCGGTCTCTTCCCGACCCAGGTACGTTAAAAACGAAGGGGCGAGGCATAGCAACATAAAGTGCGGTGCCCATTTCTGCATTTCCTGGGCCAGCGGCTGGTGCGGTAGCGGCTGCGGCTGCAGCATCAGTTTCAGCAAGCTGCTCAGCCGCGGGCTCATCGCCACCTGCGAACAGTAGGAAATAAGCGGCAGCTCCGCCCCCAACAAGAACGACAGCAATTATAATGATCAACATCATTTTGCCTTTCTTTTTACCGCCGTCTTCTACTTGTAATTCTTCATCAGCCATGTGTAACTCGTCAGTAGTCCTAGAAAAAGCGTATTATCAAGGTTCCTTCAAAAATGGCAATGCCATTGTTTGTATATGCTTATCTTTATCTAAGAAGTTAGAAAGCAATTTACAGGTTTTGCAAGGCACTCATTGATAATTACATCAACCATAGCAGCCTAGGGGTATTCTCACCATGCTACCTATTGGTAATTGTGGTGCCGCCTTCAAAACTCACAGACCTACGCATAAAAATCGATACCGCCTTTCGCTGCACGCGTAACGGGCTGTTCAATAACACGTGTACCTTCCATTTCATCTAGGCCGTCATTTTCTCCACGCTCGCCACGGCCTTGATTAGCCTCTCCTGCAAGTTGCTGGCCATGTTCATTGTTCGACGAGTTATCTTTTCGCACTTCAGCATCACCTAACTCAATGCCCTGCTCTGACAGCATATCTCTCAGTTTCGGCATGGCCTCTGCCAGTGCGTCTTTTGCTTGCTGTGACTGCACCACAAAGCTAACGCTTGCGGCGTCTCCCGCAACGTTAACGCGAACCTGCATACTGCCAAGCTCAGGCGGGTCTAAACGAATTTCTGCCATCGTGTTTCTAGCATTAACCATCCAGCGAATTTTCTCGTTAAGCTGTTGCTGTCCTTCGCTTTTATGAATATTGACCGCTTTATCAAAGCCTTCAAATTGCTGCTGAGTTTTTGACGCTTCAGCGCGAAGCTGACTATTTTCCTGCATAACGGTGTCAGTTTGCGCCACTAGACCTAAAATAGCGTGTTGTGCACTTGCTTGTGTCTGCGACATTAAGTTTAAAAACTGACTCGCCTGACTATCTACTTTGGCAGTCATAGATGCCACCATTTCAGTACTCACCGCCGCGTCTTTTGCCGCGTCAGCCACGATACCACTTAAGTCAATACCCGGCTCTATGCCCTGCTCAACTTGCTGCTGAAATTCATTAATACCGGCTATGATATTCGCCTTAACGGCCTGTTGCTGTTGACCGCTGGGCATGGTTGCAACCATGCGTTCTGCGAAGGCTTCTGTTGCTTTCTGTGCACTTTGAGGCGAAAGCTCACTGATAGCCGTTAGCAAGTCAGATGGTATTTCTGTCGCTTGCTGAGACTGATCTATCACAGCGCTTTGCACATTTGTACTTGATTGAGCTGATACGCCTGCTGCATTGGCAGCGTTGGCACTGTTAGTTTCACCGCGACTAATGACGCTACCATTAACACCTTGCGTGATGGTAGGATCGCTAGCTAACTCTGTAAGGGTTTCATCAATTAACGCCTCGCTTTCTTCAGCGCCCTCTTCTTGCACGTTATTAAGTTCATCGGCGATCAAACTTAAAATTAACGACTCGTCCGTTGCAAGTTCTTTTAAATCAAGAGCTTCGGCATCTAGCTCGTCCGTTCCAAGTTCTTTTAAATCAAGGGCTTCGGCATCTAGCTCGTTAGATGCAAGTGCGCCTGCATCAACAGGCTTACTTGTCTCTTCAGCACTGCTACTTTCCATGAGCTTCGCCAAAAGTGCCGAAAGGCTATCTTCACTTTCTGCTTCACCGTCAGTTGAAAACTGTTGAATTGTTGACGGTTCAAATGACGTGTCACTACCGTTGTGTTCGCCTTCACTACTTTGCTTAGATAACAGGGAAGCTAACGCACTAAGCGTTTGCTTTGCTTCATGTGACAGGGCGCTATCGGAAAATTTTTCTAAGCTAGCTTCACCCTCGCTATTTAGCTGCGTAAGAAAGTGTGCAAGTAAAGAAGGCGCATCGCTAGCGTCTACGTTTTCAGGCAGTTTCCAAAGCTTCCCCGCCTCATTAACCGACAGCACATCAACGTTATCCTCGACTAACTCGGCAACCTGGCTAGTGGGTGTATTACCCTTATTATTGTCACTTTGCTGCTCACCCTTTGCCATACCGTTTACCACGGTTTCAACATAGGCAATCCAATCAGGCTCAGCCTCGTCTTCTTTAATGGGTTTTGCATCCGGCGTTCCAGGAGTGGTAATTACCCCAGCTTCAGCATCTTTTTTACCGCCTTCGCCTAAAACAAACTTAGCCTCGGTAACGCTGCGCTGTTCCACTGCCTCGCCATCAGCGACAAGCTGCTGCGCAAGTTCACGCTTTTGGGTTTCCCGAGTATCTTCAATTTCTGATCGAACGCGACCTTGTTGCGCCTCTGCCTCAGTGGCTTGTGCGCTGCTATCGTATTCGTCTGCCCGGTCGGTCGCTCGGTGATTATCGGGTAGGTCCGTATGGCCGGCGTCTTTATCTTTTGCGCTTTTAGCCATTTGTTCAGAAGCAGCTCGGTCTTGAGCTCGGCTGCTCGGAGTTTGACTCGACTTATCATTAAGCACGAAGTCTGAGCGCGAAGCTTTAGCATCTTGATAAAGTCGATTAAATGCCTGATTATTTTCGCTATTAGCATCTTGTTGTGAACCGATTCCAGTCTCTACTGCTTTTGCTGTGCTAGAGGCAGAAAAGGGTAATGCGGCAATGTCTGTTTTTTGTGCGGCAACTTGTTGCATAATGTCCTACCGTCCTACATTTAATTCGACTTCATCATAGAAGGCGTAAACCCGAAGTGTTTTCTTTGCGCCAAACGCTTCAAGCCTTAAGCAAAAATAAAAACCACTAAACGACCAACACCCATATACTTTACATACACTTACGTTTTTTTAATGACTTACTCGACATTTCATAAGGCGTAATATTTCTTAAATAATGTCTTTGCCAATGCTAATCGCCTAGGCCTTTAAATCGCATTAGCCAACGGCAAAGTAGCGTAAATCGTTACGTAAATAAGTTGTGGTGGTACATTCTAAGAAGAGTTTTGCAAGGGTTGCGCCAAACTGGCTATGTGTGCGAAAAAATGTCAAAAAGGTGAGCGCTTGGCACGAAAAAAACGCTGGGTAGCAAATTCATCCATCATTGCTTGCTCTGCTTTTGCTTCTTTTTTCTGCTGAGCTAGCTTTTTTTTATCAAGCAGCAAGGTAACCACTTTCACTTTTTGCTGTTGTTTAAGCCACATTTGCTTACGCTGGTCTGCCGCCATTTGCGCGCGAGCAATCACCTGCATCTGTTGTTCACACGCTTTATCTAATTTTCCCACAAAGGATAGATGCTGCTGATAGTAGGTAGCCGTCACACCCGATTGCCCGGTTTGCTGAATACCTTTTATATAGTCGATGCGATACTGCTCAAGGCTGGTTAGTTTTTGCTTTTGCTGATTAACATTCTGCTGAGCCTGCTGGTAATACCGCGCTTCTCGCTGCTCTTTTTCTCGCTCAAACTCGGCTAAACGTTCTAGTTGTTTAGACATTTGTCGATACCTTGATAAAGGATTCTGGCTTCATGTTCACAAATGACCACCTACGCTCTACTACAAAGCACATCACCCCTGCCCTAGCCCTTTAGCTAGGGCAGCCATACCTTCTAAGCTTTCGTCATAAGGAATGACTTGCTTCATACCTTGTTGCAATAATGCATTAATCGCTGGCTCTGCACGAATCGCTAAGTCTATACGTGGGTCTGAGCCCTTGGCATAAGCACCAATAGAAATGAGGTCTTGGTTTTGTTTGTAATTTGAGTAAACCTGGCGAATGCGACGCGCCATAAGCTGGTGCTCTTCACTCACCACCATTGGCATAACACGACTTATTGACGCTTCGATATCTATAGCCGGGTAATGGCCGCTATCGGCTAAAGTGCGCGATAGTACAACGTGGCCATCTAAAATGGCGCGCGCCGCATCAGCAATGGGGTCTTGCAAATCATCACCTTCGGTTAATACGGTATAAAAAGCCGTTATCGAACCCTGTCGCTCGCTGCCGTTACCGGCACGCTCGACTAATGCAGGTAGGCGAGCAAACACCGACGGTGGGTAGCCTTTAGTAGCAGGCGGCTCGCCAACGGCAAGGGCAATTTCACGCTGCGCCATCGCGTAGCGCGTAAGGGAATCTATCAGAAGAAGAACTTTCATCCCCTTGTCGCGAAAATATTCAGCAATGGTAACCGCTGTTTCGCAGCCTTTAAGGCGCATCAACGGGGAGGTGTCTGCAGGGGCAGCGACAACAACGGCGCGCTGACGCTCTTCTTCGGTGAGTATGTCGTGTATAAACTCTTTCACTTCCCGCCCACGCTCACCGACGAGCCCGACCACCACCACATCGGCTTCGCAACCGCGGGTCATCATGCCAAGCAGTACACTTTTACCCACGCCACTACCGGCAAACAGCCCCATACGCTGGCCTACGCCTACCGTATTGAGTGCGTTAATGGCGCGCACGCCCACATCCATTGGCGCATTGATAGGACGACGAATAAGCGGGTTCATAGGAGGACGCGTGGTGGGGGCTCTCGCTTCAGCATCAATTTCACCAAGTCCATCGAGTGGCTGTCCGTTTCCGTCTACCACGCGGCCTAAAAGGCCCATTCCAACAGGCAAACCACTTTGACGGTTTAATGGCATAACGCGGCTACCGGGCACTATCCCTCGCACCGCTTCTGTCGGCATCAAATAGGTAATATCATCACCGAAGCCAACCACTTCTGCTTCTATCTCGCCTTCCACAGTCTGCACTAAACATTGACTACCCACCGGCAGCTGGCAACCTACCGCTTCAAGGGTAAGGCCGATACCGCGAACGAGTTTCCCTGCTGCGACTACAGGTGGCGTTGTGACCTGCTTAGTCAGTGATTCAAAGTGACTATGCCACGGGCTAGTCATCGGATAGCCCTTGGTTTAGCAAAAATTTTTCAATAACATCACGGCAACGGCGCTCAATCGACACATCAACGGCATTGTGCACCGTGGTAATATCACACCCGCCCCTTTCCATGGCGGGAGCCTCCACCAAATTCCAGCCTTTTTTGGACATTTCTTCGTCACCAAAGTGCGCATTAACCAATGCAATATCGTCAGGGTGCATATGAATTTGGTATTCGGTTTGATTAATAGGAAGGGCTTTTATGCCTTCACTTAGCGCTTGCAGAATAACCTGTTGGTTAGTGCTTACCTCTACCTTAATAACTGACTTTGCAAGCGTAACCGCAAGTTTAACCAGTTGGTCGCGAGTTTCATCATTGGCTTGTGAGAGTGGATCGTGAAGTTTGTCCGCAAGCATTTGCCACACTTCTGCCTGGGTAGCCATTTGCTGACGGCCTTCATCTAAGCCTTGTTCAAGCCCTTTGGCATGGCCCTGTTCTTGGCCTTCACTAAGCCCTGTTTCAAGCCCCTCTGTTTTGCCCTCTTCAAACCCTTTTTCCTTGCCTTCTAGATACCCTTCGTCATAGGCTGCCTGTCGTATAGCTTCAATTTCTTCGGCAGTGGGTGGAAGTATTTCCTCTTCCACTTCAGGAGGCTCGTACTTCCAATCAGAACGTTTATTTAAGGCGTTAGTTGGCTCATCTTTCCTAGGCGCGGTCGCGTCGTCTACGAAGGGTAAATCCCACTTCTTCGCTTCACTTATTTCGTGTTCACTGAAACTTTTATTACCGGTCATATATTTACCTAGGCTTTATTGGTCATAGCGTTGAAAGACATTCCTATGAAAGGCTTACAGGAACTCTTCACCACCACCGCCACCGAGCATGATTTCACCTGAGTCAGAAAGTCGACGAGCAACGGACAGAATTTCTTTTTGCGCGGTCTCCACTTCACTGATTCGCACAGGACCAAGGGCTTCCAGATCATCGCCAAGCATTTCAGCAGCGCGTTTTGACATGTTGCGCATAATTTTATCTTTAAGCTCTTCGTCAGCCCCTTTAATGGCTTTAAGCAGCGCATCTTGCTGAACTTCGCGCAATATTGCCTGAATACCTTTGTCGTCCACATCGACTAAGTTGTCGAATACGAACATAAGATCTTGAATTTGCTGACTCATTTCTTCGTCTTGCTCGCGAATGGCGTCCATCAGCTGACCTTCTATTGCGGTATCTAGATAGTTCATGATGTTCGCTGCAGACTTCAGGCCGCCCATTTTGGCTGCTTGCGTACCCGCTTGACCAGCAAACTGTTTCTCCATAATTTCGTTTAGCTCTTGAAGCGCAGCAGGCTGTACTTCTTCTAAATTCGCAATACGCATTAACAAATCAAGTCGAACTTTTTCAGGGAACTGCGCCAAGATTTCGGCACTTTGCTCTGGCTCTAAATACGACATGACAATGGTTTGAATCTGCGGGTGTTCGTTTCGAATAATGCTGGCAACTTGTTTAGAGTCCATCCATTTCAGTGAATCTAGACCTTTTGCGCCACTGCCCATTAGGATCTGATCGATAAGGTTTGCCGCCTTATCTTCACCTAACGCCGCAGTTAGCGCTCGCTTAACAAAGTCTTGGCTCTGGAAGCCAATAGTGCTGTAGTTCTGAATCTCTTCAATGAAGTGTTTGTGAACTGACGTGATTTTGGTTTGCGTCATATCGTCCACTTTCGCCATTTCAGAACCCAGCTTCTGCACTTGTTTCGGTTCAAGGTGCTTTAATATCTGCGCCGCGTCTTCTTCAGATAAGCTTAGTAGTAATATGGCAGCTTTCTCTACGCCTTCTAATTTACTGACGTCGTATGACGGTTCTTCAACATTGGCAAGTTCTTCAGCCATAATCTTATCTCACTACTCGTCTTGCATTAACCAGCCCTTCACTACTTGGGCTGATAATTCTGGTTCATTGGCCACTAGGGCGCGTACGGCTTTAAGTACATCTTCGTCTTTGTGCAAGTCAGGCAGCATAAGTGAGCCATCTGGCGCAAAGCCAACCTGTCCTTCGTCAAAGTCAGACGTTAACATGCTAATTGTGTCATCGCCTAAGTCTAAGCCTTCATCGGCATCAAACTCATCGGCCTCATTAGTCTCATCTGGGTTGATAAGACGGCGCAGCATAGGTCGAATCACAAAAATGATAAGCACGATTATAACCAAGCCACCAATAACTAACTTAAGAATTGGCAGAAAACCGGGTTGCTCCCACAGTGGTGCGTCTTCAATCTCGCCGGTATCCATTCGCGTGAAGGGTACACTTACCACTTCTAACGAGTCGCCTCGGGTCACGTCAAAACCAATACCGCCTTGTAGAAGTCTTCGAATATTTAAGATTTCTTCTTGTTTACGCGGTGTAGGAGTCATTGCCCCGTCTTCGCCTGCTACCTGAGTATAGTCAACCGCTACAGAGACGCTAAGCCTTCTTATAACGCCCGTTTGCTTTTTAGTATGGCTAATGGTGGTATCAAGTTCGTAGTTGCGCGTTGACTCTTTTGCCGTGCGTCCAGGCATAGTTTGTTGACTACCGCCCACGGCGTTTTCTGGGATATTAGAATCCAGCGGAGGTTGATTTGATAATGCGCCAGGAATACCGCCAACACCGCCTCCTACGCTGTTTTCCTCTACAATCATCTCGCTTCGAACAGCCGGAAGGTCTGGGTTGTAGCTACGCTGGGTTTGTTCAATCGCAGTGAAATCCATCGCAACATCGGCTTGCGCCGTGTAGTTCCCAATACCCAGTACGGGTATTAATATAGCATCAATTTTTTCTAAGTACTCTTGCTCGCGCTGGCGCTCAATTTCGTATTCTTTTCTAGCACGAGCGCTCATCGAGTCTTGTGAGCCGGAATTTAGCAAGCGGCCGTTACTGTCGGTCACCGTCACCTTAGACGGCTCCATGTTTTGAACCGCTGATGCCACGATATCAACAACCGCATCAGCTTCTTCACCGGCGATTACTGCGCCACGCTTTGCGGTTAGCACCACAGTGGCTGACGCTTTTTTCTCTCTGCGTGCAAACACGTTTTCTTTGGGCGTGGCGAGCAATACCCGCGCTTTTTGGATACTGGCAATATCTTCAATTGTCGCGGCGATTTGCTGCTCTCGGGCATGTTTAAGGCGCTCCATCTCTACCCGCTGGCTTACCCCAAAGCCCATGTCCTGCATGATAATGTCTGTGCCCGCATCAGAACTATTGGTTAATCCCTGACGGGTCATACCTAACCGAATATTTTGGAACTCATCGCTTCTCACATAAACCGTATTGCCTTCAAGCTTATATTCAATTTGATTCGCATCCATGTAATCAAGCGTCTCTATAAGCTCTTGAGTTTCCATTTTCGCGAGTGGACGATAATCAGGCTCTTGTGACCAAATCAGAATAAAAATAGCGATAGCCACACAAATAACGAGGACGACGACGAGCGCCATTTGACGCATCATGTCAGCGCTGCCTAGGGTGTCCATAAAGCCAGATTTATTCTCTGGCTCGTTGTCCACCGCTTGATTTTGGTCAGGAACCGTTAGGTTTGTACCTGTTGCTTCAGCCATAACCTACTCCACCTACACCGGCATGTTCATTATTGTTTTATAGGCTTCAAGTACTTTATTTCGTACCTGAACAGTTGCCTCAAAGGCAATGCCCGATTTTTCTTTAGTTAACATAACCTGCGCCAAACTTAGACTAGGGTCACCCATCTCAAAACGTTGCTGCACATCTTTTGACTCTAGCTGCATATTATTCACGCCATCAACCGCATTTTTTAGCATGGTCGAGAAGTCACTTGCAGAGGTATTGATCTCATTAAGCGATTGCTGTTGAGGTTCATTAACTTGAAGACGAGTTTGCCCGATCATATTTTGCATTTCTTGATACAAACTGTTGGCTTTAACGTCCATAACCACTCCTAGTGTTTCTTCATTTACCGGCAATGCGGCGGCGAATAGCGAATATATAAGAGTGATTTAGCAAAGGGCTTGCCAACTTTAAAAACCATTTAATTTCAAAAGCTTAACAATAATTTTTGGCGTACAGCCAAATTAATGACGTTGTACCACATAGGAGCAACAAAAAACCGCCGCCTTTTTAGTAGCAAAGGCGACGGGTAGGTTTGAGGGGAAGCAAGGGGTTACAGTATTTAACGTTATGCAGGTACTTCGATGCCGTCTTCACGCATTCGAGCAAGTTTATAACGCAACGTACGAGGGCTAATACCCAGCTTTTCAGCGACATCTTTACGCTTGCCGTTGCACGACACCAGTGTATCGAGAATAATTTGATGCTCTTGGTAACGCAGCTCTGAGCCTAGTCTGTTTTCGTCAGCCTGCTCTTGTACAGCTTCAACGGGCGCTGAGATATCTTCGTCAATCATGAGATCACTGGCGTCTATTTCGTTATTTTCACAAAGGATAAGCGCGCGTTGTACCACGTTTTCTAATTCGCGCACATTACCCGGCCAGCCGTACTGCGACAACTTGTTACGGGCAGCAGCACTCAGCCTTATTGAACCTAACCCTTGTGAACTGGCGTGGCGCTGCACAAGGTGTTCAGCAAGAGGAACAATATCGCCGGGGCGCTCACTTAAGGGTCGCCATTCAATTGGAAACACATTTAAGCGGTAATATAAGTCTTCTCTGAACTCACCTGCCTCTACCGCTTTTTTCAAATCTCTATTGCTTGTAGCGATAACGCGCACGTTTAGCTTAACCGTTTTGCGACCGCCAAGCCTTTCCACCTCACGCTCTTGCAGTACGCGAAGTAGTTTCGCCTGTAACGCCAGATCCATCTCGGTAATTTCATCGAGTAAAAGCGTACCGTCTTGGGCTTGTTCAAACTTACCCGGGCAAGCCTGAATAGCGCCGGTAAACGCCCCTTTTTCATAACCAAATAGCGTCGCCTCCAACATATTTTCTGGAATGGCAGCACAATTAATGGCCACAAAAGGCGCATCGCTGCGCGGTGACTGGTCGTGTATATAGCGGGATAACACTTCTTTACCTGAACCGCTAGGCCCCATCACCATTACCGTCGCTTCAGACTTGGCGACTTTTCGAGAGAGTTCAAGCAGCTTCAAGCTAGAGGGGTCTGCGACGATTGGCGTGCGAGATTCGATTTTTTGTGCTGGTGCGTAGCGCCCTACAAGGTTTAGCAGCACTTCTGGTGCGAATGGCTTAGATAAATAATCAGTCGCACCGTCGCGCATTGCTTGCACCGCATCGTTAACAGTGGCGTAAGCGGTCATTAACAATACTGGCATATTCGGATATTTTGCTTTAATACTCTTAAGAAGCGTAAGGCCGCTCATTTCACCCATTTGGATATCGCTAACAACCAAGTCTATCGCTTGCATTGATAACATCATTAGCGCTTGTTCAGCACAGTCGGCTTCAACCACGTTGTAGTTGCCGAGTAAAAGCGTGTCTAAGAGTGCTTCGCGCAACCCCGCGTCATCTTCAACAATTAAGATAGTAGTTTTAGACATGATCCTCTCCTATGGCTTACGCAACATGGGTCAATGTATGTGATGATTGAGTACTCGCTTTGCATGGCAAAGAAACGCTAAAGCAAGCGCCGCCTTCAGGTGTATTAAATACACTAAGGGTACCGTTGTGCGCATTGACGACCGACTTAACCACCGCCAAACCAAGGCCGGTGCCGTTGTTTTTTGTGGTGAAAAATGGCTCAAATATTTTGTGTTTGAGGCCTTCAGGTACGCCTGGGCCTTTATCAGTTACAGCGATATTTAAACGATTTCCAGAGACCGAAGCGTCAACAGCCACAAGCTCACCTTTTGGTGTTACTTGGCTGGCGTTGTGAATAAGGTTTAATAGCGCACCTTGAAGTGCAGTAAGGTTGCCGGTTATCGACACCTCTTGTTCAAAACCAGAAAACCCTAATGTTTGATGTGCTTGCACTATCATGGTTTGGGCACTGCCTTCAATTGAAGTAAACAACTCTCCCAAGCTAATTTGGCTGACAACTTGTTCTTCCCCTGACTTAGCGAAAAGCAGCATGTCGTTAACCTGACTCTCTAGCTCTTTAAGCCTGTCAGTTAGCTTGTTTGCAAATTGAGTTTGTGCTTCTTGCCCTAAGCCTTTGCGCGTTAAATTAGACGCATAGAGCATGGCCGCAGAAAGAGGCGTACGAATTTGGTGAGCAAGGGATGCCACCATTTTTCCCAAAGAGGACAGACGCTGCATATGACTCACGCGTGCTTGCAGCTGTCGCGTTTCGGTTAAGTCGGTAATAACAATTAATTGCCCAGGCTCATTTTCTAATGGCGTGATAGAAAGCTTCACTCGGCGACCGTCAACAAGTGAAACTTCGTGGCCATCGTCAGCGCGGGGCTTGAATGAGCGCGTGATAATACTTCGCCACACTTCCTCTTCAAGCGGTTCACCTAACAGTGCTTTCGCTTGTTCATTGGCTTGGCGTACGATCCCTTTGCCGTCTATAACAATAACGCCCGCAGGCATTACCTGAAGTAAGTGTTCAAGTCGACTCGCCTGCAACCGTAAAGACGAAATATCGTCACTGCTTGAAGGGTCGTATTCATCACGAGATATCGCATTATCAATACTATCTAACGCATAGCTTGATGCTGAGTACTCAGTTGATTGGGGTGTGCTGTCAAAAGCCATATTGCCCTCGTCAAATTGCAGACGCTGTTAAACTATGGCTTAGATAAAGCAGAAGATGTGCCAATTCATCATTGGCTTATTTATCAATTAGATAGAGAAGAATTTAAAAGAAAAGCGTAACGTCAATTACCTGACATTACGCTTCTTCAGTGCGCTGAATATCGTATTTCCGCATTTTCTCAACAAGCGTTGTTCTACGCATTCCGAGTTTGTCGGCAGCTCGAGCCACCACCCAATCTTGATTGTCTAACGCTTGTCGAATGAGATTTACTTCCAACTCAGAAAGGTACTCTTTGAGATTAACCCCTTCCTCAGGTAAAGATGAAGAAACCATTCCGTTGAAACCCTCGTGGTTTTGCTCGTTAAGGTCTTCTTCTGGCTCTTGCGCGGCCGCTTCAGCAAAGAGTGCATTGAATGCTTCACGCTCAAGAATTTCTTCTGGATAATCAGGCTCGTACGCCTGAACATCACCGTACTGATACTTTTCGGGTAAATCAGCAATATCAACAATTTGCCCAGGGTAAAGAATGGTTAATCGCTCAACTAAATTTGAAAGTTCGCGAACGTTCCCCGCCCATTCGTGCTCCATTAACGAGGCAACCGCTTGCTCGGTAAAGCGCACACCTTCCACCCCATCGCCTTGGATACGACTATTTAGCTCTTGGAGTAGTAAGGGGATATCGTCTTTTCTTTGTCTAAGTGCAGGACTGTCGATTGGGAATACGTTGAGTCGGTAATACAAGTCCTCACGGAACTTGTCTTCACTGATCATGGTTTCCAAATTGCGGTGCGTCGCAGCTATAATGCGTACGTTGCATTGAAGGGGCTTATTCCCACCTACCCGTTCAAACATACGTTCTTGCAACACACGTAATAACTTAACCTGCATTTGAAGGGGCATATCACCGATTTCATCAAGGAATAATGTGCCGCCTTCGGCTAGCTCGAAGCGCCCTTTACGCGCGCTGATGGCGCCAGTAAAGGCGCCTTTTTCATGACCAAACAGCTCGCTTTCTAGCAGCTCGCCTGGGATAGCGCCGCAGTTTACCGGAATGAACGGACCGTCTTTACGTTCAGATAAAAAGTGAACATTACGTGCAACCACCTCTTTACCCGTACCAGACTCACCTAAAATCAATACGGTAGCGTCGGTCGGTGCGACTTGCTCAACTAAGCGCCGCACAATTTGGATTTGCTCACTTTTGCCAACAAGGCTTCTGAACAATCGGGTTTTCGTGCCTGCCGCACGAGATAAACCGGGTTTGCGTCTAGAGTACTCTTGGCAGCGATGTATAGCCTGCGTTAAAACTGGGTAAGTTAATGGTGTTGCGATAACACTAACCAGGTTACAGCTTGCAGATGCCTGTGTATTACTCTCAACTAAAGCGACGAACGGTATGTGTGGAAACTTTTCTACCAGATTACTTACTGCAGTGGGCGAGCGGTACTCGATAAGCACGGCGTCTGCACCACTTTCATGGAGGTATCGCTCGCATTCACTGAAGCCTCGTGACTGGCACGACTCTCCCATGAAGGTAACGATAGTTTCCAAGTTTTGAATAAGTTCCTGATTATCACTAACCAGCAATATGTCCTTCATCTATTCCCCAATGACGCTTTGTTATTATTTATAGTGTAGCGCATAAGCAAATTGTAACGGTAAAAGATAACTCTGCAACCAATGTTTGCGGAAATATAGCAATAAAAAAAGCAGGTTACCCTGCTTCTTTTGGTTAATTTGTAGAAAATTTTAGGGTAAGCAACATTGCGGACTCACCGTTTAACGCTGAGAAAAAACAATCTATCAACTTAGTAATGCTAACGCTTGACCTTCCTGTATGTTTGCCTGAGCTTGTACAGTAAGTGCTGCTTGCGAGCGAATATTATTAATAACGCTTTGAGAAGTAGCCTGTGCGAAGTCTAAATCCTGTATTCTACCGCGAGATTCTGCTGCATCTATATCGCCTTGAGTTAAAACCCTTGCCACGCTCTCAAAGCGATTCTGTGTCGCACCAAGCTCGCTTCGAGCGCTTCCAATAAACTCCAAGGCTTGGTCTGCCGCACTTAGTGCATCATTCACACTAGTACCGGAAGTAATATTGATATTAAGAATACCATCAATTTCAGAAGCTACATTCTGTGTATCCACGCTAATAGATTGATTCGCTCCCACGCCAGCTTGAAAACTTATTGAATCATCTTCTGATAGAAGTGGCCTTCCTGCAAAATTCGTTTGCTCTATGGTCTGAGAAATATTTTTCTGCAGCTGTGTAATTTCCGATTGAATCGCATCGCGATCTGCTGCACTCAGAATACCGTTACCAGACTGGACAGTTAGCTCTCTTATTCTTTCAACGTCTGAATTAATATTACTCAGCCCACTCTCTGCAGTTTGGGTAAAAGAAATACCATCAAACACATTGGTAATTGCTTGGCGCTTTCCCTCAACCTCAGAGGTTAAGCGTTCTATAATCTGTTGAGCTGAGGCACCATCGATAGCGTTATTTACCTTTTTACCCGACGCTAACTTTTCAAATAGTGATTCTTGTTTTTCTTGAATTTGACCTAATAACGACGAGGAACCAACGTTGTTTATTTGCATAAGGCTATCCTCCAGAATTTTACTGTGTAAACTATAACACAATACTGCTTATAATCTATTCAATTGTGCTGTCACCTATCCCTCCAATAAGGCTTTTCTCTTACTAAAATAGGCAAATGTTACAACTTTATAAACTTCAATTTTGATTTAAAAACTAATGATTTATGGCAATGCAGTCGACTCATGATATATTTATTGTCATAGGTGTTAAAATAGTGACATATATATGTTCGATGGCAAATCAATACTGATTACTGGTGGAACAGGTTCGTTCGGCCACAAATATACCGAAACACTTTTAGCTAAGTACAAACCGAAACGTTTGATTATATATTCTCGTGATGAATTAAAACAATTTGAAATGCAACAAAAGTTTAACTCTAACTGCATGCGTTATTTTGTTGGTGATGTTAGGGATAGGGATCGCCTAACGAGAGCTATGCAAGGTGTTGATTTTGTAATACATGCTGCTGCTATGAAGCAGGTTCCGGCTGCCGAATATAATCCTACCGAATGTATTCGAACCAACATAGATGGTGCAGAAAACGTTATTAACGCCGCAATCGACAATAATGTAAGCAAGGTGATTGCATTATCTACAGACAAAGCTGCTAACCCTGTCAATCTTTACGGTGCGACTAAATTAGCTTCTGACAAACTTTTTGTCGCAGCCAATAATATGGTGGGGGCGAGGAAACCCAGGTTTTCGGTGGTTCGATACGGTAACGTAGTTGGGTCAAGAGGATCCGTTGTACCCTTTTTCAGAAGCTTAATAGGGGAAGGCACTGATCATATACCTATTACACATCAGAATATGACGAGATTTTGGATAACACTTCAACAAGGGGTGGATTTCGTCTTAAAGAACTTTGAGCGTATGCTCGGCGGCGAAATTTTCGTTCCAAAGATTCCGTCTATCCGAATTACAGATTTAGCAAAAGCCATGGCACCAGAAATTCCGGTTAAAATTGTAGGTGTTCGTCCAGGTGAGAAACTTCACGAGATGATGTGCCCAGGTGATATGGCATTCCATACGTTTGAATATGAAGACCATTATGTCATTGCACCAGCAATAAAGTTTTTTAATAGAAGTAATGATTTTAAGACTAACGCTCTCGGAGAAAAAGGAAATGCAGTGATTGAAGGTTTTGAATACGTTTCAGACACAAACCCACATTTCCTTACGGTAGATGAAATCTCTTCGTTTGATCGGGAAGAGAAGTAATGATTCCTTATGGCAAACAGCATATAGATGATGAAGACATCAAAGCAGTTGTTGAAACACTAAAATCTGATTGGCTTACGCAAGGCCCAACAGTTCCTATGTTCGAACAAGCGATGTCCGAATACTGCGGTGCGAAATATGCTGTCGCGGTTAATAGCGCTACGTCAGCGTTACATTTGGCTTGCCTGGCACTATCGGTGGGAGAAGGGGATCGAGTTTGGACATCTCCCAACTCGTTTGTAGCCTCTTCAAACTGCGCTCTTTACTGCAATGCTATCGTTGATTTTGTAGACATTGATATTGAAACCGGCAACATGTGTATCACTGCGTTAGAAAGCAAGTTGAGAAAGGCAAAAAAGACAAACACTTTACCAAAAGTCGTCATTCCCGTGCATTTTGCAGGGCAATCGTGTGACATGGAGAGTATAGCGACTCTTGCTTCCCATTATGGGTTTCGAATTATAGAAGATGCATCTCATGCCGTGGGAGCAAAATACGATAGCAGCTTTGTAGGTAGTTGCGAATATTCCGACATATGCGTTTTTAGTTTTCATCCAGTAAAAATTATAACCACTATGGAAGGTGGAATGGCAATGACAAATAATCCAGCACTAGCCGAATCAATGCGGATGGGCAGAAGCCATGGCGTAACCAATACAGAACAGTCAATGACGGAACCTTCTCATGGGCCTTGGTATTACCAGCAAATAAGTCTCGGATATAACTACCGAATGAACGATATTGAAGGAGCGCTGGGTATTAGCCAAGTAAAAAAACTCTCTGAATTTATAGGTAAACGTAATGCCATAGCTAAAAATTACGATGAGCTTTTCAAGTCTTGCCCGAAAATTTATCCACTAATAGTCAACAACCGGAGCTACTCAAGCTATCATCTTTATGTAATTCGTGTAACTAATTTGAATTTTGTGAAAAAAAAGGAACTGATTGAATCCCTTAGAAACGAGGGAATACTTGCGCACGTACACTACATTCCTATTCATACTCAACCATATTACAAAGCTTTAGGGTTTAAATGTGGGGATTTACCAAGCGCAGAGCTATATTATCAACAGGCAATTACGTTGCCTATTTTTCCTAGTTTAAAACCTTCACAAGTTAAATTTGTCGCCAATAAAGTAAAGACATTATTAGACGAACTTGAAAAGTAACTTCTTCAACTTTTTTCTATTTGTAAATGCGAGCGTATCACAATCTTTAACCAAAAGAGCCAACTTTTATGAACATAGCAATAATACCGGCTAGAGGCGGTAGCAAACGCATTCCAAGGAAAAATGCTCTCAGCTTTTGCGGCGAGCCAATTATTTCTTACTCCATAAAAGCAGCATTGGAAACTGACGTTATTGAAAAAGTTATTGTATCCACTGATGACTTTGAGATTGCGGAAATTGCCACTGAATTGGGAGCAGAGGTGCCTTTTATTCGAAATAAAGCACTTGCTGACGATATGACAGGAACAACCGAGGTAATTCGTGATGCGATCACTAAATATATAGCTCTTGGGAATGAGGTTGAAAATTGCTTATGTCTTTATGCGACCGCTCCTTTTGTCACGCGCGATATTATCGAAAAAGCTTTTGCACTGTTTCAACAAGGTAAACCTGATTACTTATTTACTGCAAATCAATTTTCGTTTCCAATCCAAAGAGCCTTACTTGAAAATGAGGATGGTAAAATTCGCGTATTTGATCCGGAAAATATCGATAAGCGCTCCCAAGATTTACCGCATACCTTCCATGACGCGGGTCAGCTTTATATTGCTCACACTTCTACGTGGCTTGATTCTTCGAAAGAAATCTTTTCGGAAAACTCGCAGATGTTTAAGCTTCCTTCATATATCGTTCAGGACATTGATACGCCCGAAGATTGGAAGCGAGCAGAGGTTATGTATAAAGTACTGAAAGAGATGAGCCATTTTAAATAAAAGGTTTAGTCAACCTGAAGATTATTTAAAAATTGAACTGGGCACCTCTGAACTTGAGACCAAGAGAGTGCTTCGGTTACAAACAGCCTGAAGTCGTCTTTAACAAATTACTCGATGCAACCTAATTTAGCGAGTGGTGCACTTCGGACTTGAATTCGCGTTTAATGGTCCTGAACCACCAAACATTACCAAAACATTTCTAACGTAAGCGATCATTTTAGACTGTCTTTTCCCTGCGGTGCTACTCCGTAAAATAGCCTCCGTAGATTTTACTAACGGAGACTTTACTGATGGCAACAAAAAGACGTACACGTGAGCAATGGCAAA
>VMHT01150377.1_pt1 | contig 25399 bp, 37 predicted proteins | sample 4693611 | NCBI WGS metagenome assembly VMHT01 (sample SAMN12280063, study PRJNA550983) | marine metagenome | isolation source: seawater sampled from same location over 5 years 0.02-0.2 micron viral filtrate | place: USA: collected off the coast of southern California halfway between the port... ...
AAGATACTTAAAGTAACTGTGTTATTAGTATTCTTAAATACTTTAAACAAAGATACTTAAAGTAAGGTACTACAAGTGTACACCGCCACCCAGAATTATTGTTGAGTAGGCCAATGTTTTTCTGAGATAATTTTATGTTGTATTGTACAGTACAGGGGCTACCCCCTAACCCCCTTGCCGCCCCCAGAACAAAGCAAGAACAAACACACCCCTGGCAAGAACAGAACCAGAACGTGATCACAAATACAGATAGGTCAATATTCTTGACGTATTAATTCGTGATCACATCCTAGTTGCGAATGATTATCAATAGCAATTTGTAGTGGCAAAACAATAAAGGTAAACACTCCTTACCTATCGAATTGATCTCATTGAATTAATTGGTAAGTACTTCTTACCTATCGTGGTTCTTCTATAGGGTATATATTATAATGTATATACTCAATATCTTACTGTTGCACGAAAGACACAGTTACCAGGTTTTAGTTGATTATTTTAAAAATACTTAAATTAGTTGTTGCATTATCTGTTTTTAGGATTACTTAATTAACCAACAGCAAAGGAGTAAATAACATGCAACAAGTACACATTAGCAAAATGACAGGTAAGCTTGACGGGTTTAAAGCTATCAGCACCAACACGATTACAAACGACTACTGCAACAAGCAACACGTCAAAGGTAAGAAAGACGGTAAGAACATTTGTGGTGACTGCTACTCTCACGCTATGCTCAATACGTACCGTAAGAATATGCAAGCCTCGTTGCAACGTAACAGTGACTTGTTGTCGAGTAGACCACTAGAGCCGCAAGAGATACCACGAGTTGTTGACGCTATGTTTAGGTTCAACGCACATGGCGAACTAATAAACATGCAACACTTTGAAAACCTAATGGCTATTGTTCAAGACAATCCTTGGTGCACGTTTGCATTGTGGACTAAAAGAACTGACATTGTGTTTAGGTGGTTACGAGACAACGACAAGCCTAGCAATTTACAGTTGATCTACAGTAATCCTATGAAGTCGCACATTATGAGCAAGCCACCTAAGCATTTTGATAAGACGTTTAACAACGTGTTGCAAGATGAGCACACCGATAAACAAAACTGTACTGGTCAACGTTGCAAAGATTGCAGACTGTGCTACACTGTGAATAGTATCACAACTATAGTAGAAAAAGTTAAGAAATATTAATAAGGAGGAAACACACAATGCGATTTAAATGTAATATAGATATGGACAACGATGCATTCGCACACGATCCACACTTGGAGTTAGCTAATAGCATTAAACAAATATCAAAAGAGGTTGACGAATTTGTATGTGTTGAACGTACCAAAACAATACGAGATTACAATGGTAATAAAATTGGTACTTGGAAAATTATAGGAGGCTAAGACAATGTACACTGAAGATGAAAAGATATTGATAATCAAAGACACAATAGGTTTTTGTAGGAGAGCAATAGTCAAAGCAATACAAGACGATAAGTCGGAACTACTCACTGCAAAGATGATGTTAGAAGTAATTGAAAATACAATGGAGGAGTACAGCCCATGGACAAAGAACTAGAATTTTTTATGGATCAATTCGGATTAGTCGAGTTGAAGGAGTACCAAGTTGATCCTGAGTTTGATCAAGTGAGTGAACGTCAATTATGCATGGCTAAAGATTACTTTAGAAGTCCATACGATGAACAAGGGGAGATGATGTTCTAATGATATTTTAAGTGTGACATTTGGGTTACACAAAGAAGAAATAAATATAATGACTATTTACTTAATTGAATTACAAGTCTATATGGTAGCAGTAAGTCTACAGATAATTAAAAGGAGAATATACAAATGAGAAAAGAAATAGTAATCAGTCTTTACGACTACACAGGCGAGGCACTCAAGCCTTGGGCAGAGCAAGGTTATCAATGTTATGCTTTTGATATACAACACCCAAAGGAAGGGAGAGTACATGAAGGTATATGTTATCAATACGCTGACTTACACGACTTCAACACACATAGAGAAATCTTTAATGAGTTCAATGGTAAGCGTGTAATCTTTGGTATGGCATTCCCTGTCTGTACTGACTTGGCTGTATCAGGTGCAGCACACTTCAAACGTAAAGCAGAGCGTGACCCTGCGTTTCAAAACAAGGCTGCACAACATGCGGTTGACTGTGCTCATTTGTTTGAGGACTTAGGGTGTCCATACTTCATAGAAAATCCTGTGTCTGTACTGGCTACCAAGTGGCGTAAACCTGACTACAGTTTTCATCCGTATGAGTATGGCGAGTACATACCTGACGATGAAGCACAACATCCAAGGTGGCCTAGTCACATAGCACCTAAAGATGCTTACCCAAAGAAGACTTGCTTGTGGACAGGTAATGGTTTCACTATGCCTTGGACTGATCCAGTAGAACCCGAAGACGGACACAGTAGACAACACTTAAAGCTAGGTGGTAAGAGTATGAAGACAAAGAACATTCGTAGTGCAACACCAAGAGGGTTCGCACAAGCAGTGTATGAGTTCAACAGTTTATAATTGAGAGGAGAAACTAATGCCATATATACCAACAAAACAAGAAGAAGCACGACAGAAGAAATGGAAGACAGAGAAAGAAAGAAAAGATAATATCTTGAATACATCTTTTGACAAGCTAACTATGAAACAACAGGATGCGTTCAAAGAATTGTGGAGTGCTCTTCACGATTGGGATAACGAACTAGCTGAGATGGATGGTGATTGTTATGCATCTACAGAAAGAGCCTTACGGAAAACCCGATGGAAGTTATACCATGCTTTCCCAAATGTAACGCAGAGAAAGGAGGAAGATGATGTCTAGTGTATGCCAGAATATCTTAACTATTAGCGGTGGTATCGAAGTCATAATAGCTATAGAAAAAGCCTGTGATGATGGTACTTTACTGGAATATCTTAATCCAATCGGTGAATGGGAGTACGAGAAAGCAGTAGAAATGTGGGGTACAAGTCGGGAAGCTTACAGCATTGAGTGCAGTCCACCCGAATTAGAGGAAGGAGATTGGTGGGTGCATATCTCATTCGATACTAAAGATGGCCCACCTATCACTGCATACGAGGCGGCAATGGAAAGGTTAGGTGTAGGACTGTCAGCCTCGTACTACAATGACACACATATCTTTGTTGGTGTATTTGATGATGGTAAGGACAAGAGATACGACATAGACTACGATGATGATTGGTGGTTCGCAGATATACCTTCGGACTTGAGGTGGGAGTTTGACTTGGATGGTGAGTACGAGTACTACAGAGAATGTAAGAGAGAGGAGTTGATGTAATGACACCAAGTCAATCAGCAGAGATAGAAGCAAAGAAAACATTCGAGGGTTTCATCAAGTGGTCTAAGGTTTCATTCTACTGGATCATGGCTATACTAGTTATACTAGCATCATGTGACTTTGGAACGGACACAAAGACAGGTAGTCAATACAATGGTGAAGTCTATGCACCAACTAACATAGGAGATATGTAGTGGAAATATTAATTTGGATAGCGGCATTGATTATTTTCTTGACGATACCGATGCCACCACACCAAACAATCTGGACTGGAAGATTATTGGTAATTGTATTTGTAACAATATGTATAGCATACTCATTGAAGGTAATATAATGAACATGAGAACAACATTCGGAATGGATACCCAGGATTTACCTAACTCTTATGTGATCGTAGCAGAGAAGGAGGACGGTACACTTGAGGTATTAACTAAGAAACTAAACATAAGAGAGGCTAGAAATCACTTGGAGATATTCAACCTACACATAAAAAACGAAGAGTTTGAGAACATAAAGAAAGCTTTCATATTTAATTTAAAGGAGGTGGCTTGACAAATCAGTTTAGTTGTGATACCCTATCTTATACTTAAAGTAATATTGTTTTAAGTATAATAATACTATAAACAAATATACTTAAAGGAGAGAGAGAGACATGAGATGTTATTGTTGTAACAGAACAGACGCAACGTTCAAAGATGTGAGGATGGATAGATACTACTGCACCCTATGTAAGGATGAGATAAATGTAACAGTCTACAATCAATACGGTTTAGATGATTTATATAGAGCGTTCAAGATAGACGATGTTCAGGGTGAGTTAGCATCACTATTTAATTTAAAAGAAAAACATAAAGAATAGTATTTACTTTGTTTGTTTTTCGTAGTAACATATAAGTATGGAGATTAGAAATGTTAGAAGTTGGTGGACTGTTATGGTGGCAATGGTGGATACTTATCATGGTTACTATCAACACTGGTATAAATACGATTCTGTTTTTCAAACACAGGCTCAAGGGTAATAAAAATGATTGATGTAACTTTAATAGATAGTATGGGTAGTGACTTGACTGTAGTAAACGCTGCTCGTGTTAGCTTTAACAAGAAGAGTGATTGGGATGAAGACAATACACTTACGGTGAGTGACGGTATTCTTATATCGTACCTCGCAAGACATAAACACATGTCACCTTTTGGACATTGCTTTGCTACCTTCCATGTCAAAGCACCAGTGTTTGTAGCTAGGCAGTTAGTCAAGCACAAGTTCCTAAGATGGAATGAGGTTAGCCGTAGATATGTAGATGATGAGCCTGAGTTCTTTGATCCATCTGTAAGCGTATCACGATGGAGAGGACGTGCAGATGATAAGAAGCAAGGTAGTCGAGGTGTTGTAGAAATATCAAACAATATGATTAGCACATTAGCGAAGCATAGTATGTGGTGTAACAAGGCGTACAAACAATTACTTGAAGAGGGTGTAGCACCAGAGCAAGCACGTATGGTATTACCTCAAAGCACCATGACAGAATGGTACTGGTCTGGTAGTCTTGACGCATGGTTCGATATGTGTAAGCTACGACAAGGAGAGGACGCACAAGAGGAGACACGTCTAGTTGCTAACTCAATTAGTATGGACATGAGTACGCTGTATCCTAAATCCTGGAAAGCTTTGATGGAGAATAGTAGATGAGTGAACAGTACTGTACAACAAAAGGATTAGGGTGGGCTTTCCTAGTATGTGTATTATTTATACTAGGTGTACCTGTGGGTATGTGGTTAGCGTTGGAAGGATCGTCATGGTACGAGACATTCAGCATGATGAACCCGATGTTTTAATAAGGGATTGTAGATGATGATAGCTAAAGAGATAACACACAAACCATGTCCTCATGTGGAGTGTGACAGTTCAGATGCCTTTGCTTTTAATTCTGAGAAGAAGACAGGTTTCTGTCATAGTTGTGAGAGAACATACCCAATGAAGGGAATGAACTTGAAGTCATGGGCAAAGGATGAGTATCCGTTGGAAGAGATAACAAGAACACTGAAGACTACAGAGATCGAAGGACTTGGTGATTACGTTACCTATCGTGGTGTACGTAAAGATGTAATGGAGTTCTTCGGGGTGCAGACATTTGGTTTCAATCAAGTGTACAAGTATCCATCAGGATTCAGGAAGGTACGTAACACAAAGGAGAAGAGTTTCAAGACAGACAAGGGATTCAAGACTGATGAACTATTCGGCATGGACAAGTTCAATGCAGGTTCATCAAGGTCTGTAGTTGTATGTGAAGGTGAGCTAGATGCTATGTCTGCTTTCCAAATGCTCGACAAGAAGTATCCTTGTGTGTCTGTTCCTAGCGCAACACCTAACCAGAAACTCTGGCAGGGTAAATCAAAGGAATGGATTGATAGCTTCGACAGGATTGTGTTGTCAGTTGATAACGATGAGGCAGGTAGGGCATTAGCTACCAAGATAGGAGCACTCTTCCCGAAGAAGACTTATCAGATTATACACGACAAGTACAAAGATGCTAACGAGTTTCTTGAGGGTAATGCTAAACCAAGTTACGCTGCAGCATTCTACAATGCGAAGAGGTACACACCAGATAACATTCGCAGTACACCTGAACAGTTCCTTGAGTTGTTCGAGAAACAAGACGATGCTATCTTTGTATCAACAGGCATTGAGTCCTTTGATGATGTAGCCTTGGGTCTAATGCAAGGACACTTCACTGTGTTTCAAGCACCTGAAGGTATAGGTAAGACTGAGTTCATGCGGTACTTGGAACACCATGTACTGACTGAGCACAAGGATACATCCATTGCGATATGTCACCTCGAAGAGACAGAAAAAAGAAGTGTGTTAGGTTTAGTTTCTTATGATCTAAACATGAACTTGACACGTAAAGATTTAATACAAGAACACGACATGGAAGAAGAGGTCAAGCAATCTATCATCGATCTAACCAAAGATGAGAGACTATACCAGTTTCAGATTGCTGTTGACGAAGACCCTATGGACATCTTAGAAAAGATAAGATACTTTAGGGAAGCTTGTGGTGTAAGCTATGTATTCTTTGAACCGATACAAGACTTAGCTTACTCACGTAAAGGTGATGAGACAGTAGAGAAATGGTTGTCTGGTTTATCGGTGCAGCTATCTCGACTAGCCTCAGAACTTAATGTGGGTATCGTAACCATCGCCCATGAGAATGATGATGGACAGGTACGAGATTGCAGAACCATTGCGAAACGTGCATCTGTTGTAGTTAAACTAGAACGTGATAAGATGGCAGAGGATCGTGATGAAAGGAACACGACAAAGCTCTTACTCGTCAAGAACAGACCTGCAGGAAAGACAGGGTTCGCAGGAAAGCTCATCTTTAACGAAGCAACCTTTAAACTCTCAGAGGATAGAGGACGATGGAGCTAATCCGTTCGACGATGTTACACACTGGATAGGGGAACTTGATGATAGTATTCGCAGACATAGAAACAAACGATCTAAACGCAGATAAGTTGTGGTGTATTTGTGTTAAAGAAAAAGACACAGGTAAGACACATGAGTTTCTTAACCTACATGAAGATGAAGTAGAGCGTACTAGATTCAAGGACTACGCTAAGAAAGTAACACGATGGGTAGGGCATAACTTCATTAACTTTGACGCACCTGTAATCAACAGACACTTAGGTAACGTGATAAGTATGTCGAATGTCGTAGATACGCTAGTCGTTTCTATGCTAATAGACTTCGGTATTGGATCACACAAGTTGGCTACATGGGGAGAAAAACTAGGCTACCCTAAAGATGATTTCAAAGACTTTCAGGGTGGCCTAACTCCAGAGATGTTAAAGTATTGTCATAGAGATGTAGAGGTAACAGAGAAACTATTCAATCACTTTTCCCCACATGTTATGTCACAGGCATGGTCACAGGCAATGAGACTAGAGCATGATGTAGCAATCATATGTCAGGAAATGCATGACGGTGGGTTTGAATTTAATATAGATGTTGCAAATAAGTTACACTTAGATATTACTAAGAGACTACAAGAACTAGAGGAGAGAATACATCAAGCATTCCCACCAAGACTAGAGTTAATAAAGACTATCAAGTACAGAGTCAGAGAAGATGGTGGTCTGTTTAAGAACGTAGAGAAAGCACTCGAAGAGTTTCCTGAGACTAAGATAGAAGAGGATATGCTAGAGTGTTATGACTACGTATCGTTCAATCCTGGATCGACAAAGCACAGAGTAGAGAGACTATGGGAAGCAGGGTGGAAACCTACAGATAAAACGAAAGGACACATCAAAGCTATACGAGAAGACAACAAGGATAAACTAGAGCACTACAGTTATTATGGTTGGACTGTATCTGAGGAGAACCTCAAGACACTGCCTGACGATGCCCCTGAAGGTGCTCAAGCTTTAGCTGAATGGTTAACACTGGAGGGAAGAAGAAGTACACTTGCTGAGTGGATACAGGCTTTCTCAAATAGCAATGACAGTTGTATACACGGACAGTTTTTACACATTGGTTCATGGACAGGACGCATGGCTCACAGACATCCGAACATGGGTAACATACCAAGTGTCTTTCATGGTGAACCGAAGAGTGCAGTAGAGAGAGTAAAGAAAGATTATGATGGAGACTTCAGAGATTTATGGACAACACCTGACGGTTGCTATCTTGTGGGTACGGATGCTTCAGGAATCCAACTTCGGATACTGGCTGACATCATGGAGAGTAAGCAGTACGTTAAGGCGATTATCGAAGGGAAGAAAGAAGAAGATACGGACATACATAACCTCAACCGTAAGGCATTGGGTCTAAAGAATATCACAAGAGACATGGCTAAGACTTTTATCTATGCGTTCTTACTTGGAGCAGGTACACAAAAGATTGCTCAGATACTAAAGACTAATGCAAGAGAAGCTAATAGAGCAGTGCATAACTTTACGAATAGCATTGAAGGTTTATCTAGACTACGAAGCATAGTGATACCAGACATAGCTGAACGTGGGTACTTCAAGGCATACGATGGACGCAAGGTTTTTGTACCTAACCAACACAAGACACTGGCAGGTATGTTGCAGAACGGTGAGACTTTAGTAATGAAATACGCAACAAGACGATGGAGAGAGATAGCAGACAGAGAAAAGATAGACTACAAGATATGTACTTGGGTACATGACGAATGGCAAACACAAGTGAGAGGTGGTTTAGATGTTGCTGAAAGACTAGGAGAGATACAACGTGACGCAATCAAGTGGGCAGGTTTACATTTAGGAATCATGTGTCCACTAGAAGGTGAATCTTCGATAGGAAAATCTTGGAAAGATACACATTAACACTTGACACTAATAAAATTATATAGTAACATATAAGTATGGCTTTAGTAAAAAGGAAGGATAACCCATGCCTAAGACAATATACAAAGAAGTAAAAACTGTAGGTCAAATCGAATGGCCTCGACTCAACGAAGAGAATCGTGATCTAACAGGGTACGGTGGAGCATACGAGAAGTCTGAGGGAGCGTACACTGTTAATCAAATCCTAGATAAAGAGGGTATGAAGTCTCTCAAGGATTCAGGTTCTCAGAAGCAACCTAACCAGAACCGTATGATTGATGGTGAGATTGTAGTTAAGTTTGTACGTCCACATAAAGTTCTCAAGAAGGATGGTACTGAGATTCCACAAGCAGGTGGAGCACCAAAGGTTACAGATAAGGATGATAACATTTGGACTGAAGACATGGGTGTAATCGGTAACGGAACTCTTGCTGAGTGTACTAATTTAATCACAACCTTTACTGGAAGTGATGGTCAACAGTACAGCCGTACAAGTTTAGTTGGTGTTAAAGTTCTTAAACTAGAAGAGTACATCAAAGAGAACGAAGCAGTAGGATTCTAAATGAAAACCATTGATACACTAATTGCTGACATGCAAGAGGTTATCAAGGGTCAAGGTGGGTGGTCTGGAACACAAGGTTCTATTCTAGGCTCCAACATTTCTCTTGTAGCTAACAAGCGATTCAGTAAACCGCAAGAACCAAGAGGCTACCTGTCTCTATCTTCTATTGGAACACCATGCAAAAGGAAACTATGGTACAAAGTAAACACACCTGAAGAAGCTATACCTTTAGAGTATAACGCATTACTAAAGTTCTTTTATGGTGACATGATAGAAGAGCTTGCGTTAACTATGGCTATAGCTGCAGGGCATGATGTAAAAGGACAACAAGACAGACTAGACGTACATGGTATCAAAGGACATCGTGATGCGGTGATTGATGGCATGACTGTTGATGTCAAGTCTTGTAGTCCATACGCCTTCAAGAAGTTCAAGGAAGGTACTTTGCGTAATGATGATCCTTTTGGGTACATCAGTCAGTTAAGTAGCTACGTCTATGCAGGTAAGGACGATGATAAGGTTACTAACAAAACGCAAGGTGCTTTCCTAGTTATCGACAAACAGAATGGTCACATATGTCTTGATGTCTATGACTTCACTGAGGAACTAAAGACTAAAGAACAGGAGATGCTTGATGCTAAAGAACTTGTATCAGGTTATCTAACTGCAGAGCGTCAACAGAAAGTACCTCAGTCTAAGACAAGTCCTAACTCTAAGTTACCAATGATGTGCAGTTACTGTGAGTTCAAGAAGAAGTGTTGGCCTGAAGCACGTAAGTTTATCTACAGCTATGGTCCTGTGTTCTTAGTAGATGTAAGATCAGAACCTAAAGTGCCAGAGGTTTCTATGGATGAAAGTTAAAGTAAGACAGAGAGCATTGAGGGCAGGTTACAGATCAGGACTAGAACAAGACACTGCAAAGTTCCTAAAGAAAAGAAGAATAGGTTTTACATACGAAGAGATGAAGATCAAATGGATAGACCCTAAGATCAAGACCTACACTCCTGACTTTGTATTAGACAACGGTATAATCATTGAGACTAAAGGAAGGTTTATATCTCCTGATCGTGCCAAACACTTAGCAGTTCGTAATCAACACCCTGAGTTAGACATACGGTTTGTGTTTACAAATAGTAAATCAAAGCTTTACAAAGGAAGTAAAACAACGTATGGTATGTGGTGTAACAAGTATGATTTTAAATACGCTGACAGGTATATACCTGAAGCATGGCTAAAGGAACCAAAGAGATGAAACTTACTTTACATAAAGTTATTCGAGAACCATTTGAGTATCCTGAACTAATCGATAACACTACAGGAGATAACCCCATCTGTGTTGTTTACTTATCTGAGTTCAACGGTAAGGTAGAAGAAACAGAAATGTTATACAGTACATTTGATGAAGCTTACGAAGAATCTAATAGAGTGAATAGAACTATAGAAGGTGTTGTTATAGAGAACAGCGATTTATATGATGCTTAGAAAAAGAAAAACAGTATTAGTTTATACATGCGCTCACGCTGATCCAGGAACAAGCAATGAAAGATTTGATTGGCTAGGTGCGTTTATCTACGACTTGAAACCAGATTATGTTGTAGACTTAGGTGATGGTGCTGACATGCGTAGCTTGAATAGCTTTGATACAAAGTATCCTCAAGCAATAGTGTCTCAAGGTTATGAACGTGACATCAACCACTACAACGATTCACAGGAGAGGTTACGTTGGAAGTTCAGACATCACAAAAGAAAGCGTCCATACTGGATAGGGTTCGAGGGCAACCATGAGAATAGAGTCAAGAAAGCTATCGCCCATGATCCAAGACTTCAGGGAGAGAAGTACGGGATTTCCTTCGGGCATCTTCAAACGAAGCAATGGTTTGACGAATACCATGAGTACCGTAATTCAGCCCCCAGTATCGCTGATTACGATGGCGTATCTTACGCTCATTTCTTTGGTGCAGGTAATTATGGCACACCTGTCTCTGGTGTTCATCATGCTTACACCTTACTACAAAACAGGAATCACAGTTCTACTTGTGGTCACAGTCATAAACGTAGTATGTATTTCAAAGATTCTGCACATCCTAATTCGATTATCGGGCTTGTCGCAGGGTGTTTCAAAGGCTCTGAAGAGTCATGGGCAGGTCAGTCAAACAATGAATGGTGGAAGGGTGTTGTAGTAAAACGTGAACTAGAGAACGGTGTGTATGAGCCTGAGTTTATTTCACTAAGCACCATCCGTAAACTCTATGGGGGGAAGGATGTTTGATTACGAGGGGCAGTTAGATTTATTAATAGAAAGCTATGGATTAGCTCAGTTATTAGAACAGAATGATATAACAGAGAACGTTGTTCTTGGGTTGTTGATTGAAAGAGGAGACATAGACTTGGGGGATTACTTCTTCAAGGACATGCCATTTGATATACTAGAAGAGGAGTTAGAATATGATAAGTGAATCTTGGGAATACTACAAAGAAGTTTACAAAGACATGATGAGTCTTGGTCAGTACCAGAGTGCTGCAGCTAAGACTGCAATGTACAAACATAATCACAAGGTACTTTACCCTGCACTTGGACTAGCAGGTGAAGCAGGTGAGGTAGCTAACAAAGTAAAGAAGATGTTACGAGATGATAACCTAGATAAAAATGCTATTGCATCTGAGATAGGAGATGTCTTGTGGTACGCAGCTATGTTGTCTAAAGATTTAAACATAGAACTACACGATGTAGCTATGAAGAATCTAGAGAAACTATATGATCGTAAAGAACGTGGAACTATACAAGGGGATGGTGACGAGAGATGAGCAATTATCTACCAACAGACTACCAAGCATTCATTCACACATCACGCTACGCTAGGTGGTTGGATGAAGAACAAAGACGTGAGACATGGGGTGAGACAGTAGATCGATACATGTTTAATGTTGTTCGTTCGTTGGTAGATTCTAGTATTTGTAATGAGATAGAACAAGCAATACTATCTCTTGAAGTAATGCCAAGTATGAGAGCAATGATGACTGCAGGTGCAGCCTTGGATAGAGACAACACTGCAGGGTACAACTGTAGTTACCTACCCGTAGATGATCCTAAGTCCTTCGATGAGGCTATGTTTATTCTGCTCTGTGGTACTGGTGTTGGCTTCAGTGTCGAGAGGCAGTTCGTTTCTAAGCTTCCAGAGATACCAGAACTCTTCGAGAGTGATACTACCATTGTGGTAAAGGACAGTAAGGAAGGGTGGGCTAAAGCTCTTCGACAAGTTATTGCTCTTCTCTATAGTGGTGAGGTTCCTAAGTGGAACGTTAGTAGGGTGAGACCTGCAGGTGCTAGGCTGAAGACGTTTGGTGGACGTGCTAGTGGACCTGCTCCTTTGGTTGACTTGTTTAACTTTGTAGTACATGTATTCAAAGAAGCACAAGGACGTAAGCTATCAAGTATCGAAGCACACGACATCATGTGTAAGATAGGTGAGGTTGTAGTAGTAGGTGGTGTTAGACGTAGTGCTATGATCAGTCTATCTAACCTATCAGATGATAAGATGCGACACGCTAAGTCAGGAGAGTTTCCTGCTCATAGATACTTAGCTAACAACAGTGTAGCATACGTAGAGAAACCAGATAGTCTTTCATTCATGCGTGAGTGGATGGCTCTAGTAGAATCAGGAAGTGGAGAGAGGGGTGTATTCAATAGACAAGCAAGTAAGAATCAAGCTGCGAAGAATGGCAGACGTGATCCTAACTACGACTTCGGAACTAATCCGTGTAGTGAGATTATTCTTAGGCCGTATCAGTTCTGTAATCTTACAGAGGTTGTTGTCAGGGCTACGGATACTGTGGACGATCTGGAGCGAAAAGTCCGTTTGGCAACAATACTGGGAACTATCCAATCCACATACACCAACTTCCCCTACTTGCGTAAAGTGTGGCAGAGAAATACAGAAGAAGAACGACTGCTTGGTGTGTCATTAACTGGAGTCCAAGACAACCCACTTATGACTTTAAAGAACAAAGGATTAGATAAGACACTAGAGAGACTTCGTGAGGTTGCAGTAGCTACTAATGATGAGTGGTCTAAACGTCTTGGTATTAATTGTAGTACAGCTATAAGTTGCAACAAACCATCGGGAACTGTCTCCCAACTTGTTGACTCTTCTTCTGGTATTCATGCTAGGTATAGTCCTTACTATGTACGAACAGTAAGAGGTGACAACAAAGACCCTCTCACTCAGTTTATGAAAGATCAAGGCATACCAAGTGAGCCATGTGTTTACAAACCAGATCAGACTACAGTGTTTAGCTTTCCAGTACAAGCACCAACCAATGCTGTAGTAACATCTGACTTGTCAGCTATCGATCAGTTAGAAACGTGGTTGATGTATCAACGTCATTGGTGTGAGCACAAACCTAGCGTGACAATCAACGTAAAGAAAGATGAATGGTTTCAGGTGGGTGCATTTGTTTACGAACACTTCGATGAAATGTCTGGTGTAAGTTTCTTACCATACGATGATCACATCTATCAGCAAGCACCTTACCAAGAGTGTACTAAAGATGATTACAAAGAACTTATTAAGACAATGCCTAAGAGTATTGATTGGACTAAGTTATCAGAGTATGAGTTAGAAGATACGACTAAGTCTAGTCAAACATTTGCATGTACTGGCGAGTCATGTGAGATTGTAGACATATCAGCATAGGAGATTGGATGGCTAATTGTGAATGGTGCGAAAGGTTGTTAGATGATGATGGTGTATGCGGTGAATGTAGTGAGAGTGGTCCAGATCAAGTCAACAACCCTGTCCACTACAACCACAGTGGGATAGAATGTATACAAGCTATCGAAGCTATGACTGAGAACATGTCTGGTAGTATAGCACCACATGCTGCCAATGTTCTCAAGTATCTCTGGCGTTGCGAGTATAAGAATGGTTTAGAAGATATAGACAAAGCTATCTGGTATCTCAATAGACTACGCAAGAGATGGACTGATACACATAAGTAAAGAAAAAACCCCCTTGGATTTCTCCTTGGGGGTTTATTTTATTTCTTTTTTCTTTTCTTACCAGAGGCGGTCACTGACCACTTGACTCTCTTTGGTCCTGTTTTCTTTCTGGCTTCACTCTTTGATATTTTTCCTGCAACTGCTTTAGGTCTACACGCAGGGTAGCCTCTGCGTTTATCTTTCTTCCCTGACCTTCCACACTTTTTACCTGTCTTGACATCACGCCAATCCTCTTTGAACCATTTACCTAGACCTTCTTTAGCCATATTACTTCTTCTTCTTTACTCTGTTGTCCTTGCCTTTCCAACCACCACCTTTAGACTTGTACCACTTAGCAGCCCAAGCATTTGCGTATGCTGAAGGATAGACCTTGAACTTCTTCTTAGCTTCTGCCTTGGCTCTAGACCACAGAGCAGGTTTTGTAGGTGTAGGACTCGCCATATTAACCTACCTTACAGTTACAGTCAGGACCGCAATTCTTATTTAAGATTGCACACCCTATTCTTTTTAAATATCTCCATAACCATTTTACTATCTTCATGTTGAAACTCCTATTTCTACACATGTACCTTGTGAAAAGACACCTCTTGAAATAAACATATCTACCATATTACGCATCTCTATACGACATTCTTCTCTAGTTCTGTATAAGTTTTCATTGTTGACTGTCAGAGTACACGTTGCTGAATTGGTAGGTGACATACAGAACATTACTATAGCTAACCACATCAGAAGTTAAACTTAGCCCCTACAGTTACGTCACCAAACTCTAGGTCTGCATCTGTTGAAACTTCAGTATATAGATTGATGTTTGTACTAGGTACTTCGTAGTCTGCAGTGAAGTCTAGACCTTGAAAGATGTTTCCTTCTTCTAGCTCTAACATATCAATATCAGTAGCTACACTTAGACCAATACCCAATGCAGTTATTCCTGCAGATGGGGTCAGTTCCCATTCCCATTCTTCTACACCAGTAGTGTAGTTTAGGTCAGTCTCTGCACCTATCGACAACGTTTGCCCTACTACAGAAAAATCCATAGATGATACCTTAGTTGCTGCTATCGCAAGAAAGCCCATTACCGTTACTATACTAATAGTTATTGTCTTCATTGTATTTATCCTTTTACCATTTTACTTTAGCAGCCCAATACGCTGCACTCATCTTTCTCTTTTTAATATTCTTAGCATGTCGTGCACGAAAAGCCTTATTCCTAGCTGAACCTTTAGGGCTTCCTCTGACACCTTTCTGACCAAACCGGATAACAGTTTCTTTTCCATTGACACAAGCCTTTACTACATGAGATTTAGTAGGATGTTTAGGTGTAGCTCTAGGACTATTACACTTCATCTTTGACTTGTTAAGCCGTGCTGCCATTTTTCTTTCCCCTTAGTGTTGCTATAAGAGTAAGTAAACCACGTCCCATTTCCTGTGGACTAGGTGCTAACCAACCTAGTACTAGAAGTATCAATACCCAGGGTGGTATCTCATTTATATTTATGTTCTCCACACTATCAGTACTTACTTTATTCTTATCGTTACTTTGATTTAGGTTCCCTTCAAGAGTCTGTAAGCTAATCTCTTGATCTGTGTTTGTAGAGTTACCTACTGTCTGTGAGTTTGTTTTACCTGCCTGTGTATTAGCATTGACACTAGGCCCACCACCACCAAGTAGGTTCATAGGATTCAACATGCAACCTGCTAGTAGGCTACCTAGAATCAGACTTGCTATAAGATTCCTCATGGATTACCCTCGTTGGAGTTACTGTTGTCTTAGATTCTTTACCCATCCATATACCAAAGCACCCTGTCAGAGCACCCATACAGACTGACACCAGACCTGACTGTTGTATTGTCGGATCAGGCAAAGCCATATACCAATGAACAGCCTGATATGTTAGTATAGTTACAGCCAACATCATTAGCCTTGGTATAATTTTCCAATCATCAATTACCGTGTGTGCCATTATTCCTCGCATACTTTATAGCAATGTTTTTACTACGAGTAATTATTATAACATTACCGTTCTTATCATATACTACAAACTTATTATTTACTTCTATCAACCTCAAAGCAATGTACCGCTGATTTACTATTCGTTACCATCACCCTTGCTCTTACCATCTCTTCTTTACAGGCTTCTTCTGATCCGTATGTACCTACTTGGTAGTACTCGAACTCATTCGTTCCCACTATGAACTGCATCCACACTAGGAACCACATCACCATCTACCTTGTTGTTTGCCGATGAAGTAGAATACCAATAGTAGCAAGCCGCCCCCAAGGATAAACATAACACCACCGATACCGAAATTAATAATCGCATCTACTCTCTCCTGTTTCTTGTAAAGTTCTTCTTTTCTTTGTCTACGCATTTTAGCTTCAATCTGTAAGACCTCTTCCCACGCACTAGGTCCGTAGTTCCAAGATATATGATCTTTTATCTCAGCCCTCATTTGTTCCATCTTCTTCTTGTTAGCAAATATCTCTAGAGCAGTCTCTTCGTCACTACCTTTGAATGTCTGCTTCCACCAAGGAGGATTCTTTTCTCGTTCCTCTAAGTTAGTAAAGTCAGAGAAAGCTTTACCCCAATTGGCAAGCTGACCTGTCATTTCTTGCAAGTCTTTACCTGCACCAATAGCACCCTTCAATGCTTTGAAAGCACCTGATGCCATCATAACACAACTTACTGGGTCCATTACTTATCTCTTAGTGCTTGTTCTATACTATCTAGTTTATTAAAGATTGCCTTGACAGTTTCTTTTAGTTCTTTCATCTCTCTGTCGTAGGCTAACCTATTAGCTTCATACTGTGCTTGGAGTACTGCAATGTCTCTTTCGTTCTTACTTGACTTCATAAACAAAAACCAGACAATTCCTGCTAAAGGAGCGACTAACCACTGCATTATAAGTTCAAGCATCTCCATTACATCAACTCGAAATGTGGTGCATCGATGAAAGGTCTACGTCCTTGTGATCTACGTAGGTCTACATAAGCCATCATAGCATCTTCTGATGTTCCTGGATAGGTTCTTATGTCACCCTCACTCCATGCTGCTCCCCATTTTATACTACAACCTACTTCTTTAGCTGCTTCTTTGAAAGCATCACAGATGTCATCATATAAGTTTAGCTCCCACGACACGTCTGAACCTACATAAGCTACTACGTCTACAGCATGACTGAATCCAGTTTGTTGAAGTAAGTGTTTAGACCTCATGGTTTGTGATCTTCCTGCAGCTACATTAGCTTTTTGTTCATCTAAAGTTCTGACTCCTTGCGTCACTCCGAAGTCTACCTTAGAAAGTTGTATAGCTCTCTCAACTACTGCAGTCATATCTGGATGTACTCCTTCGAGTCTATCCAATGACCTTTGGCTTAATCTAAATGTCATTTATTACTCCATTGATACAAAGTTACGCTGATATATTCCTTGCAACTCTTCTTCAGAGAGTCCTTGTAGTATGTCAGCATTAAGTGTTTTAAATTGCTCAAACGTAGGTGTACCTCTAGGTCGAGGACGTGGACTTTCTGTTACAGGAAAAGGTTCTTCTCTAATATCTGGTCTAGCTATTGGCCTTGGACTTCTTGTAAGTTCATCACTCTGCTCTATAGCTTGTTCCGCTATTCTTTGTACGTCCGTAAACTTATTAGAAGTTACATCTCTTAGTCTTGATAATGCTTCACCTCTAGTTACTGTGCCATCATTTGATTTATCTAGACTTGAGTTAGCCCTGTATGCTTTAGAACCTTTTCTGTAAAGAACATAATCATCAGATTCACCTACACCTCTAGGCCAGTGAACAGCCATGTAGATGTCACCTGTGTTCTTTATCTTACCTTCATACTTAGCAAGGTATCTTCCTACATAAACCATCTGTTCTGCACGAGTCATTTGAGACAGTTTCTGAGTAGTCGTTCCTAACTCTTTAGCTGTCTTCTCTAAGAATTGAATTAGACCTGTACCACTTGATGTCTTACTTTTCTCACTAGGAGAGAAAGACCCTATTGTTTCGAAGTCTATTACAGATATTAATTGATCAGGGCTTACACCAACCTCTTCTGATACTCGAACAACTTCATTTAAGAACTCAGTATCTGCTTGTACATCTTCAGGTAAACTGTAAGTAATACCTTCTATTGTTTCAGTCTGTGGTGTTGTAGTCTCTACTTCTGCACCTTCTACAGATAAATTATTTATAGCACGATCAAGTATTGAAAGAGATTTACGTCTATCTACAGCTTCTTTATAACCTTCAGGAAATACAGTACTATAGGATGCTATCTTGAAACCTTTATCTGTCATTTCACCAGAGATTGCAGAGTTAGGCATGTTTAGAAACTTACCTGAATCACCAGTTATGTAGTATGTTTGATCTTGCTCATCCCACACTGCACCACTCATAGCATTTTCCATACTCTGTAAGTTAGCTTTCAATGCTGTTCTTTGTAAGTTAGCAACACTACGTAAAGATATACGTATTTCATCTGCAGCTTCACGATCTACTGAAGCAACCATATTTAAAGCTTGTTCTAAGTTAGGATTGTTGAATACTTTAGACATTGTATTTGAGGAATAGAACTGCTTATCTGACAACATACCTGCAGCCATAGACATTGTAGAGTTGTAGAACTGTTTTATTGCACCTTCACCCTGAAGCTCCATAGGTTTTAGATTCTTAATCATCTCTAACCCTGCTTCTACATTTCTTTGCATAGTTTTAGGATCATCATTGACGTGATCTTTTAGAAATGATGGAGCAGTGTCTATAGTGAAAGTAGAATTACCACTGACAGGTTCAGTCACATCTACTGCCTGTACATCTGTAATAATCATACCTCTTTGTTTGTAGTTATTGTCTGCAAATGCAGTTTTAGCTGTTTTGTTTACCGTTTCTGGTACGTTTGTACCAAAGTAATTTGCTAAGTTAGTAGAATCAGAGGCTGAGAATATAGCCATAGCATCTTCAGGAGTCTCTGCACTTTGCATCAACTGTGAAACCATATCTGTTAGTAAAGCATCAGGATCACGAGCAGCTTTCAGTGTAGTCAAGAACTCTTTCTGTAAATCTAATCTTTGTTTTACTGAACTCCACTGCTCATCTGAAACGTATGCAGGTTTTATTAGCTTTTGAGACATAAGATTGTGTTGCATCAAAACAGTATCAAGCTCTCCTGGAGTTATAGGTTGACCTTGTTGAGTCCTGCTTATTAATCCTGCTACAATACCCTGATCGAATTGATCTAGTGTTGTGTTATAAGCACCTTTTACTTGAGTTTCCCAATCAAGCTGATTACCTGCACCTACAAGAGCTAGAGTATTACTTGCAATGGCTTGCTTCTGCATTGAAGCTAAAGCAGATGAAGTTAATTGTTCTTCTGAAGCATTAGGTCCAAGAGTACCCTGTGCGGCTAAGTAAGCCATCTGGTAGTTCTTGTCGCTTTTCATCATTTCGAATACTTGCTGTTCACGAGTCTGACCTACATACTCCATAGGTCTACCAGTGATAGCTTCATACTCTGTCTTATACTTATCTAAGTCAACACCTGCACCTACAGCTGCTCTAGTAGATTTTCTCTCGAACATACTAGCTTCGTTTGCTTGACCTTGATCACGTAAATCTTGAGCTTTTACCATTGAGTCAAGCCATTCACCTGCAGCACCAGACACTCTACCTTTCTGGTATTGACTTGCGTAACCTGCTCCAAACCTCAATGCAGTTACAGCTAGGTTTCCGTAGCCTTGAATCTTTGCGCTTTCTGCACCCATCTTGGCACGTTCAACTTGAGTCTGTGCTCTTATAGCTGAAGCTTGAACTTGATTAGCCATAGCTTGAAACTTAGCCTGTGTCTCACCTCTTTTATCTTCTACAGGCTGAGAGACTACACGCTCATACCCGATATTAAAAGATGTCTTAGGTGCGAATATATCTGCCATTCTTTTACCTTCCTAGTACTGATCTGAGGCGTTCTGCTTCAGCGTCTTGATCTGATCTTAGTAAGTTTTCGTACACATTAAAGAACTGATCATCAAGTCTACGGTTCATACTTTTTCTTAGAGATGTCTGAACTTCAGGAGAAAACCCACTCATGTCAATCTTTACCTTCAATTCATTAAACAACTTGAATGCTTTCTCTTTATCTGCAGTGTCACCTTGTAGTAAATCAAAAGCGTAGTTAGCTTCACTGTTTATTTCTTTACGGAACTTAGTTAGTTTCTTGTTACTTGTGAACATAGTTCTTCGAGTATCGTACCACTCAGCTTGTTTTAAACTACCAATACCAAGTAACTGTAAGATACCTTCTGTTGTACCCATCTCTCCTGGAATTGTTATACCATTCTTACTACGATAGATACCGTTATTGAAGATACCGTAAGCTTTAGCAATATTATCAATACCTGATGGTTGTCTTAGAATCTTAATGACATCATCACTCAACATAGTTCCACGATTATCTCTAAGAGATGCGTATGCTTCCATGAATGCGTCTACGATACCACCTGTAATATCACCTGAAGGACCACCTATAACCTCAACAAACTGACCTTCCTTGATCTTACGGTATGTCTCTACAACAGCACCTGCAGGAGCTAGTCTACCTGCTAATCCTGTACCAACTCTACCGTCTGTGTCTTCCATGAGGTAGTCAGTAAGTCCATCAATCACACCATACTTCAAGAAAGTAAACGTATTACTGTTAACTTCTATACCGAAGTAGTCTGCTAGAGAGTCAGCTGCATGTGTAAGACCAAACCCTGCAGTACCATAGAAAGGCATCAAGATTCCAAACATCCGTACTCGTTCTGCTTTAGTGAAGTTACGTCCTACAAACACAGACTCCATAGCTCTGAATGTATGAGATAACCACTGTGTAGGAACTCGCATCAGACCACTTTGAATCTGAGGTCTACCTACTGCAGTCATGTTGAACGTCAAGTCTTGGTCACGTCTACTAATCCACATACGAGCACGATCACTTAGGATAGACACTCCAGGATTCTTAGCTTTGAACTCTAGTATAGAAGTGTATGTACCAGTAAGTCTTCCTAGTCTCTCACCTTGGTTGAAAGGTATCAAACCTAAGTCCATACCTTGACGTGCAGTCTTCTTTGTAGACAACCAAGCTTTACGTAGTAGTGATGGTTTGTAGCTCTCTCCTTGAAAACCAGAGATACCGTAAGATACACCAGTACCTTGTTCGATTGCTTCAGCGTCAACTACTTCACGTCCAGAAGTACGGACGTACTCCATGATTTCTTTTATCTCATCTTCTGACATATTGTAGTATTTAGATAAACGTTTTACACCTAAGTCTACTACTTCAGGAGATTTGTGATACAAACTACGCATAGTTAAAGCCATGCTTGATCCACGAAAACCATGCTTCGGTGAGATAGCCATAATTGTAGCAGCGTGAGAACCTTGAACGAAAGCCTGAGATACGTTCAAGAAACCAAATGCAGACTGAAAGCCAATGTTCAGTAGAGCATTACTTGGATCACCAATACGTGTAGGTATGTGAGTCTTTTGAAATACGTACTCAGAAGCCTGTCTTCCTAAGTCTTCCATTGTCTGTACGGCTGCACTCTTGACACCCATACGCCTCATCTCAATATCACGTATCTCTTTCATACGTCTATCGAATGCAGTGTTACCTTTTACTTCAGCTTTCATAAACAGTGTACGATAATCATTAGGTGACACACCTTCAGGAAGCCAGTTAACTCCTGCTTTCTGTGCTCTCTTTACCCAACCTACCATAGCATTGTATGTGTATGCGTGGTTAGCTAACTCTTGTACGGCTGTTCCGAATTGTTGAGTTATGGTATCCATAGGATCAACGTTGTACGTTTTCTTACCACCAAACTCAGGCAGAACTCTGTCTTGTCGTGATGCTTCTTTCTCTACGTAATCAGAGAATGCCATTCTGTATGTAGCATCATCAACATCTACGTCTTGTACAAACGAGTTACGTTCTTTGTAGGCAATAAGACCTTCATCTAAATCCCAGTTGTTTTCATCTGAGAATCTACGTAGCTCATCTAGATTAGTAATCGTAGGATTCCAATCGTTATTAGCAGTTAAGACATCATCAATAGTTTCAGGTGCATCTCTTAGTGCATTCTGTAAAACTCTTAGTTGATCTACTGCAAGCTTCGCATCAGCCTCAGTGAATGTTGTCAACAACGACTTAGGGAATCTACCTTCACGTCCTAGTACTACAAAGTAGTTAGCATTAGGGTTAGTTCGAGGACCACCTGCATTGAAACCCATAACGTCTTGTGGTTCTAGTGCGTCAACCTTTCTTGGTTTAGTCACATACCGTACCCCAAGATCATCACGATCTAGTTTCCATACGTCAAACCCTGCATCTATCTCATTCTTGTAAAGACGAACATTATCGTTCAAGTCTAGAATGTATTCATCTGCTCCTATTTTAGATGTAGATGTAGTCTTTGCAGGTACACGGATACCATCAGGCATTTCTACTGCGCGGTATCCCTTCTGTACATAAGTACGCATGATGTTGTTAGCACGAATAACAGCTGCAGTATTAGATATAGCAACCTCTGCATCGTAAGCATCTATAACTTTCTGACTTGGTTGCTTTCCTGTTAGTTCTGCGTACCTTACAGTAAACTCTTCTTCACTGTACCATCCACGTCTAACAGCCTCAACAGGATCATCTCGTAGTTTACCTACAATAGAAGACAGTGTTGCACGATCACTAGGACCAAGAGCATTTATCTTCTTTGCTTCTTTCTGGAACACACCTTTGACTGCAGACTGAGCAGACTCTCCCATCTGAGCTAGTGTAGTTAATCTGTCAACACCACGTAGAGCAGTAGAACCCATAAGAGTATTACCGAACACCCTACCTAGAGTATTCCTAACTACACCACGTTCCATCTTGAGAAGTTCATCAGCGTCTATAGCAGCTACTTGTTTAGATAAATCTATGTTCTCTCTGAATTGAACAACGTACCCTTGTAAGTCACCTGCAGAGTTCTTAACTGGAACTACTTCACCGCCTGTCTTCTCAGCTAAACGATTGACACCTGCAGATGGTTCACCTCTTGGTGTTGGTTTGTAGGGTGTACCATCAGTAGTTTTACCTAGCTGTATGTTGACTGTGTAGTTTCCGAATCCTGTTTCTTCTAAGTCTGACTTGTATACAGGGTTATCAACTCTCTGTCTAAACTTAGATATTGTAGAAGACACAGATGCACGTATAGTATCTTGGTCTACAATACGGCCCATAGCCCCACTCTTGTAGATAGAAGCTATATCGTCTGCTAGTTGATTCTCTTTTAGAGCACGAGAGTACCAACCTTCAGGTGTAGCAACTTTAGGTGGGTGTGGGTTTACAACTCTAGGTCCAAGATCAGCACTTACTTCTGGATCGATGTTACGAAGAGCAATACCTTCACCAATTCTAGCAGCTTGCTCTGGTCCTTCAAGTTCAGCAATACGTCCAATACGTGTAGTAGGTTTAGACGCAGTACGTGCAAGCTTAAATCCTACAGTACCTAGTTCACCTAGACCTATCAAGTCTACAATAGCAAACGCTTTCTTTATACTAGAATCTCTGTCGTATCCATTACCTTCAACAACACTCTTCAACCAATCAATCTTGTTAGCATCGTTATCACGAATACCTTCCTGCATAACTTCATCGACTGTTTGTTGAAACCACTCTTTATATTCACTAGGTTTCATGTTCAGTTTGTTGAATACAAGTTGAGTACCTAATCGTTCAGTACGATCAGTGAGTGCTTCAGGTACACCTATTGTAGACTCTCTTAAAACATAAGCACCGAAGTCTAAGATAGCATCTAGAACACCTGTCTCTTCTTGAGCACTAAGGTCTTCTAAGATTCTTTGTTCTATCCTTGAGTTAATAGCAGCACGTATGTCTAGAGCACCTACATCATCATTAGAAAATCCTTTAGCTTGCTCATAGAAGAAGTCAGGATTATCGAAGAAGTCATTTGATTTTAACTCAGCACCTTTGTAAGCTCTTTGAAGTTCTTCAGCTTGCATTTCCTCAGTGTAAAACTTATCTCGAATCAAAGCTTCTATAGGATTAGCACTCTGAAACAACATCTCTTTAGCTTCTGAAGGAGAAACATCTTGACCTGTAGACATGAATGCTTCTTGTATGCTTTGCTCAGTATCTTCTTGAGTAACTACTTCACCTAGTTCCTCATCGATAGGAGCCATACTATCTTCAGTGTAGTCGATAGGCTGTTGTAGTTCCATTCAATAAGTCCTTAAATAAAATTAAAGGCTGTGTTTGCAACATTAGTAAACAATCCCATGTAATTACTTGCTTGCTGTGTATAACCTGCAGCCCTAGAACTGTACATACCTGCTTTTGTAGCTGCAATATTAGCTTCTGTTTGAAGAACGTTAGCTTTACCATAAAGTGTGTTTATCTCAGACTGTAAGTCCATACCTTTTTGCTGTCCTTGAAGTATTTCTTCAGATAGACCTGATTGCTGAGTAGAGTATCCTAAAGCAGCTGATAGTTGAGAACCAATAGACGCAGCACCACCAGATACAGCTGAACCTATAGCACCTGCAGCTTGTGCAATATTTCTTTGTCTTGCTCTTACTATCTGAGCTTCTCGTATAGCTGATCTTCGTTGTCTACGTACAGCGAGTCTTTCTTGTTGTTGTCTATCTTCAGCTATTTGTTGCTGAACTGCTATCTGTTCTGTCTGTATTCCTGTTACTTGTTGAGTAACATCTATTATCTCTTCTTGTTTTTCTGTTATAGTTGTTATCTGTTCTTCTGCTTGAGTTGTAGCTGCAGCAGCTGCCTCTTGAGCAGCACTCACTTTATTTCCTACAACTGTGCCAACAACAGCACCTGCAACAGCACCTATTACAGTAGCCGTTGCGCCCCCTACTACTGCCGCACCGACAGCGGCTCCTGCAGCAGCACCAATAAGAGTAAAAATAGCCATATTATAATTCCTTTATGTATGCGGTTTCTATTGGCTTGAAACCTTTTCGTTTAAACAGAATACCTGCTTTACCTGATAGTATTCCATCTAAGGCTGACAACCTAACGAAGTCACAACCTTTCTTACTTGCCCACTCTACATATCCATCGATTAACTTGGGAGCAGTTTTACCGTTTCTATGTGAAGGGTCTAACCATAGCA
>VMHT01178436.1_pt1 | contig 25394 bp, 31 predicted proteins | sample 4693611 | NCBI WGS metagenome assembly VMHT01 (sample SAMN12280063, study PRJNA550983) | marine metagenome | isolation source: seawater sampled from same location over 5 years 0.02-0.2 micron viral filtrate | place: USA: collected off the coast of southern California halfway between the port... ...
ATTCTTAAGTTTGAACCTATAATCGAAGAAGAACAAGAAACAAGAACGACAACTACAGCAACTACCACTCAACAAAGCGGGGGCTCGGGCGGTACCGTTTCGCGCAAGCCCGCTCCCGATCCCACCTTCCCAAACCCTTAACCAGAGAGATATAAGAAATGGATACCAAAACAGCCTTAAATATAGCTAAAATTCTTGTAGAAGACGACTTGGTAGAAGAAGCAGCTGCCGAAACTATTGATTTTTACAACAACAATGTTCGTCGCTTTATTAGACCAAAGGCAAGTACCACAACTCTAATTGCCAATACTCACCTTAACGCTACATTTTCTCTTTCAGACATAGTTACTAAAGAACAAATTGATAATCCAAAAATCATAACTGACGATGGCAGGATGCTTAATAAATTAAAGCCAAGACTTGACGTTAATTTCAACGATAGCGATGCAATTTTTGATTTAGATGATAGCCCAGACAGCCTAGTTTTAAAAAAACCCGTAAAGAAAAAAAGTATACCAATAAAAATAAAAAACACTAAAACAAGAACAAAGTATAAATAAATATGGCAGCATCAACAGAAAAAAAAGACGCAACATCAGCATCAGCTCACAAGGCCCCAACTGAGACTCGGCCTGGGCCAAGTTTTGATGATATCTTTGCGCCCACCGGGAGAGGGGGAGATAACGATGAGATTGAATTACTAGACAATTATGAATATGAAGGAGCAAGACGACACGGATTTATCAATAATCTGCCAAGCTTTATTGGTAAAAGGCGTTATACAACAGCGGAAGATTTTGAATTTGGAAACTTATCAGTATCACTCACCAACCCCCAAAACACAGACACACAAAATATTATCATCGATTTTGTTCACCATTTATTTAGTGAATTTGGCAATATAGACGCCTTCCTTCAAATCTCTACTCCTTTTAAAGCTATTACTTTAGATGACTCTTTTAATATGGCAACCGCTGCGTCGGCACTCGGTACTAGTGGTTTTGGAAGATACTTGGTGACAAAGGACAGTATAGAGCCGAAGATAACACCCTCCACAAGAGGAGCAAAAAATGTTGTTGTTGGCTATAGTTATGGGCCAACAACATCAAAAGAGCTACAAAGACTGGCATTTAAAAATTCCTCAATAGCAGTATCAAAAGATATAATTTCAAGAATTTACGAACCACCTAAACCAAAAAGATTCTCAAATTATTTTTCGGTTACCGACGAGCCCAGCGAGCAACTAATTATTCAAAGAAAAATTGAAGGTCAGGCGTTTAATGGTTCAAATTTTGAACAAACTATTGTAGAATCTTACACGCAATCCTTAGTACAAGACGTAGAAAGTCCGCCAGAAGGACCTACGGAGGTAGATATAGGCTCTTTTACTTATAGTACCCCCACTACAAACACATCAACTTACTAACAAATGACATTAAAAACTTCATACATTATTGATTCTAACCTTATCTCTGGTTCTTCCGAGGGCTTTCGGGGTCTTTTTTCATCTGGTATTGTTATTAGTGGTAGTAGTGGTTTTTACGCAGGCACGCAAAGACCTGCAGAGCTTAAGAATGTTGAACTTCATAGAAATGATGTTAGAGTAACTTCTAGCGATTCTTCACTTTTGCCTAGCTATGGGTATAATGTCAGGCTAACAGCATATCAAGAAAGTTTTATTAATGACGATTTTTGGAGATATTTCTTAATAGGCGGCGAATACGCAGATACAACTTATTCATCAAAATTTGATGAAGTGGTTTATAGTTCGCATTTAATTGATGCAGAGTTGCCGTACACGTCAAGAGACGCTGTTAGACTGCCGACGACCTTTAATAGCTCGCTTACAGTTAGCTCAGAGTACTATAATTATTTAAAAAGATATCAAAATTATATCGCTACAGTGGGTTCGCCTTCCCAAATAGCTAACTTTTATCTTCTTAGTGATAGCTTACTACAGCGAACATCTACAGAAACTGGTCGCTATGCTTTTTATACAAATGCCGATCTTGAAGATTATCTCAATATAGAGTTTGTAAATTCGGCCTCGGCGGCAATAGTTGAACATAATCACATATTGTCTGCAGACCCAACGGATATTCTTTCTGAATACAAAAATAGAACAATAAATACAAACGATATTTCAAACAAAAAAATTGATAGTGATTTAGAATCATTTAAGGCTAACATGCCATTTGGTGCTAAAATCAATATAGACGCCACACACACCGACAGCAATCAATCTTATAGAGCTGCGATTTCTTCTAGCAATGCACAAGTTGATTTTATTAGGCACTTAAAAGAAACCTTTATGGGTGAAAACAATGTTCAAGTCGCTGAAAACAACTTTGTTATTCTTAATATAGCATCATCTGGATCGGACGGAATCTCATATGTGGAAGACAAAGCATCTGTCTCTACTGTCAATGTGAGATTGGTAGATTATATTGATATGCTATCACAAATGTCCTTAAACCCAATTGCAAAAAGCACAGACTTTCTAATCCTAGAGTCCTCTTCTTATCAAGAACTGGTAAAGCAAGCATCAGACCCAACCGGATTTTATAGTCTGCTTCAATCGGCAAGAAACGATCAAATTCTTGAAAACACAAAAACACTCATTGATAACAACTATAATTCAAAAATTTTGCAACTTGAAGAGGCTTCTGAGTTTTTTACTAATTTTTACAACAAAACGAATTCTGAAACTTACAAAGAAATAATTGCCTATAGAGTAGAAAAAATTGGTGGATCACCAACCGGCGATAACAGACAAGACTCTGTCCTACAGAACTTCTGGTTCTTCAATAAATCTAATGTGATTGAATACTTTGATTCGCAAGTAAAGTATAATCAAGATTATACCTATAATGTTTATGCATATATGTTAATCGAAGGCCTTAGTTATCAAACAAAAGACCTAAGAACAACCAGAAAATTAGCAGAGGAGAATTTTGATAACCTAGATGGTTCAGGTTTGTTAGGAACAAAATACTGTTTAGAGTTCTATGATCCATATACAAACGATACTAAAGAACAACTTTTTTCTCTCAATAACAGATTAACAGGTAGCAAAAGTGCAATAGAAGCGGAAAGAGATTCTATAATTGACAATGACATACCAGCACTCCAGGCACTAATTTCTGGTTCTTTGGCTACAATGACAACAGCATTTTCTACCACCGCAACAAGCCCACCAAATCCTAAAGTAACCCTTACAGGTATGAAATACCCTAATGGAAGTTCACCATCTAGTGCCGCAGCGCCTAGGATTTATTCAACTTATTATTTCTTGCTTACAGGTAAACCGTATTCACGAGAACCCTTAGCTGGAAACCAGTTGTTTAACTTTGCTGAAGAGCCAATCTATTACCAAACTGCTGCCGAACTAATAGATTTTCATTTTAACAGTTCAACGTCGGGGTCCGTGCCGCGCCCAATGATCATGCCAGAAATTAATGAGCTAGAAGGCCTGGATTACTACAGAGAATATTTGAACAACTTGCTCTGGCAAGTGGACCGAGATGCCCAAGAAGCCGGCGACTCTGAGGGAGTTGAACAAATAGCTCATCTTTTCCTGGATTTTATTTATACCGATCTGACAACCGTTTATATACCTGAGATGCAAGCCCGTCTTGATAACATTCAAGAACTAAATAACCTTTATGTCTCAGCGTCTTTGCTGGACGCGGAAGCAAGAGCCCAAAACTCTCTTGCCACTAATGCACAAGTCTTTTCTTTTGAAAGATATATGGCCGATTTTACATTGGATATAGAGCCATCCATAAAACTAGTTGAAGTTCCTCTAGAACAAAAACTAATCACAATTATAGATAACCCACCTAATACCGCCTTAGTACAGCCTACATTTGTTAAAGATGCATCCAGCAAGCTTGTATTTAATCTAAAACACGATGTGTTTTCTTATAACAATTTAAATTATCCTGTAAGCATAACAGCACAAGATGAAGAGAGGAGAGATGATTACTTTAGAAGCAAAGATTACATTGACATTTCTACATTAAAAGAAGCCACCGTCTCTCCTGCTGAATCGGTAGAAATATTTAGAACCAACGAGAGGCCAACATCATATTCTGACTTTTTTGGTAAGTCTTTAGCTTTGAAACAGATGAGGGATGGTGTTGATAGTACAATTTACAATGAACAGGTTTTTTACATATCGGCTAAAGAAAACACAAAGTACTACTTTGCTTTTAGGTTTATAAACTCTAATGGTGTTGCGGGTCCTTTGAGTAAAATTTATGAATCTGAATTAATTAATGATGGTGGATATAGGTATGCGAACTTTTCAATTGTTGACCTAGACGAGAAAGTTGACGATCAAAGACCCTCAGTAGATTTTAAAAAGCTAGTTGCGTTGATTCCAAAAACATCTCAGCTTGAACTAAGCTTAGAAAATCTAGACTTCACCAAGACAGCTCAAGAGGAGCTTTCCAAAGTAACCCTGGCACCAAGCGTAGATGATCCGATATGGGGTAAAACCTTCAAAATCAGACTAACCTCTAGAAAAACACAAAAGAGGCTGGACTTAAACATTCAGTTTAAGAAACAATAAGAAGCAAGAAACAAAATAAATACTATTTAGAATACAGAGGTAAATACATGGCTTTTTTAGATAACTCAGGCGATATCATCCTTGACGCCGTTTTGACAGATTTAGGCAGAAAGAGAATGGCAGAAGGAAGATTCTCTATTTCTAGTTTTTCTGTTGGGGATGATGAAATCGATTACTCACTTTTTAACGCAAATCACCCCAGCGGTTCTGCATATTTTGATTTAGAAATCATGCAATCACCAGTCATGGAGGCTGCGACAAAGCAAGTTTCATCAATCAAGTACGGTTTAATGAGCATTCAAAGAACAGATTTGTTGTTCATGCCCAGCATGGTTGTTAATGATCAATTGAACGAATCGGCGGTTAAGCACAATAATGTTTTTGTTATAGCTGTTAACAGAAAAACATATGATTCTATTAAAGGTCTAATTGGAGAATCAAAAGTGCTCGACCCCACTTCTAGAAACCCCAGCAAGAGTATAATTGTTGAAACAGGTGTTGAAGATTCCGAAAGACAGCCAACTCTAGAAAACAGAGAGTCAATTCTTTCCAACAATGGCCTTTTGGATAGAAATCTACAAATCAAGTTTGATTCTAGATTTATTTCTGGCATTAGAACCATAACATCTGGTAAATTTGCTAACCTTTCTGACGGCGGTAAAGACATTGTATTAAATGAATTTAGAGATCAAGCACCAACTGGACTAACTGATTTTATCGATAACTATGTAACATCTTTTGCCACGACTATACCAAACCTAATTAAAGTAAATCCAGATGGCTCTGGCGCTGGCGTTACTCTTTCTAAGATTGCAGGCCCAAGAGGGATGGCCTCAGCATTTATGTTGACCCCTTCAATTGAGATAAATGCAGAGGGAACCACTTCTCCATCTTTTTACACACTATATGGAAAAACAAATGTTACTGAATCATCATTATTTGGCACTGGTGGTAGTAGCAAGTTCGACCATATTGATACAAATGTATATGTTGTTGGAACCACGAGTGGTGCCCAAATACAAGTGCCAATAAGACTAATAAGGCTAAGAGGTTAATATGCCAATATACTATGAACCAATAGACTCCACAAGCGATGTCGCAACAACACGAACACTTTTACATGAAGTTATACCACTTACCGGCACCATCATCAGCGGCACATATTCTGATAACAACGTAAAGAACTATTCTCACGGAATGTTCCAGTCCGTTTATGACTACCCATTTCTAAGTTCTTCTGCAAATCATATTTTTGATCTAACAGTTGCGTATGATGAAAGCTCTCCTCTTTCAAGTTCTGCAAATGCAGTATTGAGAAGCAAGAAGATTAATCTTTACAATCAGTACTCTCAAGTATTGCTTGGCTACACTGGCAGTTCCAATCAGGTAAGAAAGTTTGAAAAAGATTTGACACTTGACGCTGCTGCTGCCGATCTTATGAAAGAGGTTTTTATCATTAACTTCTCAAGACTTCTTACAAAAGATGAAATAAAAAAGGGTTCTGTTTCAATTAGAATTGGCACAGGGTCATATGCAAATGCGGACCACCGCAATGAAGCAAGAATCTATACCGATTCTGCTGCTTCAAGCACTTCTGGTTTTCTTAATACTGTTGGTGGCGATTATGGCATATTAAGCCACTCTTCTGGAGTTGGTGGAATTATTTTTTATCAAGCTGGAATTGCAATCATGTCAGGTTCAGTTTTTGATAGTACTCCTCAGTTTCATAGTGATTCTGCCGGCGTAAAAAGTTTTAGAAATGCTATGGTTAGTAGTTCAATTAGCGGAGCCTGTGATTCATTAAGGCGAAGACTGCAAGATATACAATTTAATAACACAACAGAAATCAACTCTACGATTTATTTTTGCAGAATGGCAAACAATAAGTTCAACTATTCTTCCAATCCTACCTACACAAATCAAGGTAAAATTCGTGTGAAGAATGGGCTTAGGTCCAATCCACCTGTTTCATATGTTACTACAATTGGCCTGTACAACTCTCAAAATGAACTTTTGGCCGTGGCTAAGCTCTCAGAGCCTCTTAGAAAAGATCCAACAAACGAGCTTACTTTACGTGTACGTCTAGATTACTAAAGGAGGTCTAGTGTCCTTCAAGAAGTTTTCAAAAAACGACAAAACATTAAGCACAGTCAGAACTTATCCGCATAATTCATTTTTTATTTATTCGGGCAGTGTGGTCTACAACAACCACTCAGTTGAGTCCGGCTCCTTTTCTAATGATGTTAAGGGTACTAGTGGCGGCATAAGTCTTTATGAATTTAATATTGACAAAGCCGGCACTACTGTGTTTACTGGTAGCGTAGGCAACGAAGATATTGGCACAATAACGACCGGTAAGAATCCGCCAATTATACCATTTGTTATAAAAGGCTCTTCTAACCAACTATTAAAATCAACAAATAGAAAACTAACATTAGTTGGTTTTCCGACAGCCTCAGATGGCAGTGCTGTTATTCAAGCATCTGGTCCCTCTGTAGACGTAAGTAGAGAATACGCTTCCAAAGAACGTGGTGATATCTTGACTGGCTCAGCATATACACTCAGCTCGTCTATTTTTAGAGAGCTACTGGTTCAGCCAGGAGTGTTAAGTTCGGCAGGAGTTCCAAACAGTCGTGAATTCTTCGCATTAAAAAACACATTGGATTTTTATGGAACGAGAAGCACTCATTATAGAGTTACTTCATCTTTTGGGAATAAAAATACTCAAACTATAAATCTTATAAAGATACCAAAAATATTCTACGGAACTAAAATAAAACCAGGAAGTCTGTCTTTAAAGTTTTTCTATACGGGCTCCTTGGTAGGCGAGCTAAGTGACTCTAAGTATAACGGCGAATTAATACAGACAGGCCCAACAGGGTCAACTGGCTCAGGGTCTGTTGCTGGTGTTGTACTCTACGAAGAAGGGTTTATTCTACTAACCGGTAGCTGGGGACTGACACAAAAAATTAGCCTAAAATCAGGATCATCAGATGTTTCTGGATCTTGGTTATATTTTGGTGCAGGAGCAAATGATGGGATTGCTGCTATCTCGGGGATAGTTAGCTCTTCATATCACAGCGCATCTTTTGATTTATCTTTCAAGGGTATGTCAGATGTTCATGTTAGTACCCTATACACACACGCCAGAAGAGGCGAGGTTAATTTTTCAAACAACCCAACATTTATTGAATATGGCCAAACTTATACATCACTGACTTCTTCTAACATTTACCAAGAAAACGATAAACTAACTATAAAGAACACAGTATCATCTAGCTTCTCAGATCATACTGCTGACTTCAAAAGACAAGTATACATATCAAGAATTGGCGTGTATGATAAAGACAAGAACCTTCTGGGTATTGCTACATTATCTAACCCAATCTTAAAAGAAGAAGGGCAAGATATCTCATTTAAACTAAAAATGGATTTTTGATGTTTCCAATTGTAATAGTGTCACCATTCTTTACAAAACTAATGTCAGTTTTTATTGATGTTTATGCGATTACACTTTTTCCATTTATTATTTCAAAAGAAAAGATGGACGAGGTAACCCTTAATCATGAAAAGATACACATAGAACAACAGAAAGAACTGCTTGTTGTTTTCTTTTATCTTCTATATGCTTACTACTACATTGAAAATTATTACTTCTTTAGAGATACACACACAGCCTATATGATGATACCATTTGAAAGAGAGGCATACGAATACGATGGTGATTTAGATTATCTCTCAAAAAGAAAAAGATATAGGTGGTTACATTTTAGATGATACTTGGTATTGATGTATCGACAAGCATTACAGGATTTTCTGTTATAGACCATACAGGAACGCTACAACACTTCAGCAATACAGATCTTAGAAAACACAAAGACTTTTTTGTCAAATCCATTCTTGTAAAAGAGCATTTACTTGACATATACGAAAAATTTGATATAACTGATGTGTATATCGAAAAGCCATTTGCTTTCTTCAACTCTGGTGGTTCTAGTGCCGCGACTATGGCAAAACTACAGAAGTTTAATGGTGTTGTCTCTTGGATATCTTTTGAAGTATTCCAAGTAAAGCCAGAATATCTGACAGCAGGCCAAGCTAGGAAGTTGGTAGGTATTTCTGTACCTAGAGGCAAAAAAGCTAAGAAAGTTGTTATGGAACACTTGATAGAGCACGAACCTGATTTCGAAGTTGAATGGACAAGAAATGGTAACCCAAAGCCCTGCTACTTTGATATGGCCGATGCTATCGTAGTTGCTAGGGCAGGCTTTGAGACGCAGAAGAAAGAGGTTGACGGGACCGCTTAGGCTGGATACAATCAGGTCATGGACCAAGCCCGCGCTACAAACATATTAGAATCCATACTCGGTAGATTCAGAGATCAAGGCTCAGAGAAGCTGTTCTACTGTCCCGAGTGTGGTCACCATAAGCGCAAGCTATCTATCAACCTTGATAGAGGCGCGTTCAAGTGTTGGATTTGTGATTACCGTGGTAAGTCCATTAGAAGACTTGTCAGGAAGCACGGAACTTACAACAATCTAAAAGATTGGGATGAGATTTATGGCAGACCAAATATTGCCAACTTTGATTTTTTGTTCTCAGAGAAAGAAGAAGAGGTCAAGGTCAATGTCCAAATGCCTCAATTTTTTCGTTCGCTTTTAAGAAAAGACTTGAAATTTGTAGACAAGGAGCCATTTAACTATTTGGCTAACCGTGGCTTGTCTAAACAAGACATAATGAAATGGAAGATCGGATACTGCAACTCTGGAGAATATAAGAACAGAATTGTTGTTCCATCTTTTGATGATGCTGGCGATCTTAACTATTTTATCGCTCGTAGTTATCGTGGCGATTACTTTAAATACAAGAATCCCAAGGCCAGCAAGGATGTCATTTTTAATGAACTATTTATCGACTGGGATAAAGATCTCACAATTGTAGAAGGAGTATTTGATGCAATTAACGCAGGAAACGCTGTGCCTATCCTTGGGTCTACACTATACTCAGGGTCCAACCTATTACGAAAGATTGTACGAAATGACACCCCATGCTACATCGCCCTCGATGCTGATGCGTCTAAGAAAGAGCGCAAAATCATTACGACACTTCTTCGTTACGATGTTGAGCTTTACAAAATAGATACAACTGGCTTTGACGACATTGGCACAATGCCAAAAGATGTTTTTAAAGACAGAAAAACAAAAGCTAAGTTTATCGATCGTGACAACTATTTATTGCTAGATTTACTAGCAGGTATCCAATAATGAACATTACTTTAACTTCTGAGCAATTACACCTTCTTATCAAAGAAGAGATTAAAAGAGAACTACTTGAACAACAAGCGATAGAAGAAGGTGTTAAAGATTTCTTAAAAAGAAATGCTTTTCCTGCAGCCGTAGCAGGTATAGCTATGGCAGTTTTAGGCCCTATTTACAAGATAACATCTGACCATCAGCAACAAAGAAAAGTTCAGGGTATAGAACAAGCTCTAGAAAATACGATCGAATCAAACACAAAAGTAGAAACGCAAAAACAATTTGCCGAATATCTTAATAACAACTCTGCATTCAGATGGGGCAAGGGCGGTCAGAGAATGATGATCGATAAAACAGAGGAAGTGGCCATTATGCCGTTAAGTTTTACGATCGCTATGATGGCTTATGAAGACAAGCAGCAAGGAAATGCCCCAAGATTTGGTATACCCGATAGATTAATGAAATTAAATGCTGAGCCGACAGTACCCCCTGAGCAAGCAACAAGAAATTTAGATAAGTTTTTTGATGACTTTGGTTCTAACTATGTTATGGCATTTGATGTTGTTGGTGGTGTTGTAACTTCACTACCAACAGATGTCGATAGCAAAGGTAAGTATTATAATGTTGCAATGGTCGATCCTTCTGTTATAGCAGACGGCAGCTTGGCCAACTATATTCTTCCAGAAAATGCTAGAACAGTTCAAGAATATTATAACTGGGTATACTTCAGCGAGTACCTTAGCATAGAAGATGTGCAAACAATCACAGGCAAGATTAGTGCTGATGATCCGGCTGCTAGAGAAAAAGTTCAGCAACTATTCATTGATGCAAACCCAAACTTAGTAAAACTCCAAAAACAAGTTCAAAGCTTCAAATAAGATCCCTCGACAGAAGATCAAAACAGGCTATAATAGAGTCATGGAGAGAACAATGAACTTCGCTTGGCTTGTATGTGATGCCTTCTTTAAGGCACTTATGATTATATTTTGGTACGCTATTGGTACCGCCTTGATTACCCCCGTGTACACTTACATGGGTATTCTATGAATATTGCGCATTTAGCAGATACACATATCAAAAACCTGCGCTACCATAGTGATTATAGAAAAGTATTCAATTGTCTCTTTCGGATGTTGAAGGATGACAATCCTGACATTATTGTGCATTGTGGTGATATCGCCCACACAAAGACACAAATATCTCCAGAGTTTGTTGAGATGACAAGTTGGTTCTTGTCGTGTCTTTCTGACATTGCACCACTGTATATTATTCTTGGTAACCATGATGGCAATCTAAAGAACAAAAATAGGCAAGATGCAATCACACCCATTGTCGATGCTCTTAGCAATGATAACATTCACCTACTGAAGAATTCTGGTGAAGTTATTGTTGATGATAAGGTGACACTGAATGTGTTGTCCATCTTCGATAGAGATAACTGGACTAAGCCTACAAACCTTGACAAAATCAATATTGCACTCTATCATGGCACTATCGCAGGTGCCAAGACAGACCTTGGTTATGTTCTGAACGAAGGCCAGGATGAAATTGATATTTTTAAAGATCACGACTTTGCCATGCTTGGAGATATCCATAAGCAGCAGTCGTTAGATCCCGATGAGCGTGTTTGGTATTGTGGCTCCACAATTCAACAAAACCACGGAGAGGGTAAATACAAAGGGTATCTTTATTGGGAGATCAAAGGTAAAGACGATTGGAGTGTCTATCCTGTAGATATCTACAACCACCATACCTTTGAAACCATCCATATTGGCCCTGATGGCGAGATTATTGAAAGAGTTAACATTGAAGATAAGCGAGTCAGAGTTGTTGATACTCACGGTCACCCAAAGCATGTAATCAAAGAGATACTGTCCAATCTTAGACAAAACAAGCCAAAATCGCTTAAATTCATACCTAAAAAGGCACAATTTTCCCTCAAGCAGGTAGAGAATAAGGCCCTAAATGTGCGCGATGCAGGGATCCAGAGGACTCTTTTGGCCTCGTTCTTGGCTTCTAAAGGGCTTTCTCAGTCACAATTTAGCAAGATTTATGAACTAAATGATCAAATTAACACCGATCTTGACGAGAATCACCTTGCTAGAAACACAACTTGGGCGATTAAGAGCTTCAAATGGGCTGGTTTGTTCAACTACCAGGAAGAGTCCAGCTTAAATTTTGCTGATTATCGTGGCCTTGTTGGCATATTTGGTAAGAATTTTACAGGCAAGTCGTCTGTTATTGACTCCATCCTATTCACTATCTTTGGCACAACGTCAAAGAAAGAGAAAAAGCTTGTCAATGTTATTAACAATCACTGCAAGAAAGGCTTTGGCGAAGTTGTTATCCAGTCTGGCGACAGGTTGTACACAATTAGACGAGAGCTTAAAAAGGTCAAGAGGAAAGGTATTGATGCTGCTACATCTACTGTAAACTTTACTTACACCAAAAACGGCAGAGAGACATCCTTAAACGAGAACACAAGAGTTAGGACTGACAAGGCCATCCAATCTTACTTTGGAACCTATCAGGACTTTGCTATGTCATCACTTGCGTCACAGACCGACAGCTTAAACTTTATCTCTGAGGGTTCTACAAAGCGTAAGGAGATTGTCGCCAAGTTCCTAGACCTTGAGCACTTTGCCAAGAAGACCAAGCTTGCCAAAGAAGAAGCTAGCCAGACCAAGGCACTCGTCAGAAAGCTATCTACTCGCGACCATTCCGAAGCAAAGCGTAAACTTGCAGAAGAGATCAATGCTATCAAGGGCAAGCTAAAGCATCTTGAGATTGGTGTTAAATACTCAATGACGAAGAAACAGATTGAGTATTACAAGACTCTTGGCTCTGCGCAGCAACGTGTTGAGATTCTAAAAGCAGAGCACCAAGAACTCAAAGAGCTTGAGAGAAAAGCATATCTGTATGATTGTTACATCGAAGCCGTAAACACAAATGGCATCCCTTACCAGATTATCCAAGAAAAGATTCCTGTCATCAACCAAGAGATAGCATCTTTTCTTGTTGGTGTTGTTGATTTTGATATCTACTTTGAGTGCAACGATAAGAATCTAGATATCTTTATCAAGCACCCAGAACAAAACCCAAGGCCAATTGAAATGGCTTCGGGAGCAGAGAAAACTATGGCCTCTATGGCGATCAGGTTGGCTTTGCTGTCTGTCTCTTCGCTTCCAAAGGTAGATCTTTTTATTCTTGACGAACCAGGAACTGCTTTGGATGAGGACAATTTATCTGGTTTTATTGATATATTGGAACTAATTAAGATGAATTTCTCTACAACTCTTTTGATCTCGCACTTGCAAAGCTTGAAAGATTCTGTAGATAAAGAAATAGCAATCCAGAACACCAACAAGGGAGCAAGAGTATTATGAAAATCACAAAAGAAACATTAAAGAAACTAATCAAGGAAGAACTTGAAGCAATGCAAGCTGAAGCATCTCTCGGTGAAGAGGAAACTCTCTCAGAAGAAGATGCAGGCATGGTTGAAATCGATGGCAGTCAAGCAGAAAAAATCAAGAAGCTTGCCTTCCAACTATACAATGCCACCATGAATTTGCCAACCTCACCTGAGAATCAAGAATACCGTCGCAGCGTTGCTGATTATATGAAAAACCGTTAAAGGGGCTAAAGTAATATGAAAATTACCAAAGAAAGAATAAAGAGACTAATCAAGGAAGAGGTGAATAAGGAACTAGCCGCTGACTTTGTGGAAAACGATATTGTTGACTATCTGATTAAAATCGGATCTATCAAGGCTCCAAACGACGAGGTGGGCTACGACTCAGATATGGACAGAGTCTATCGTGATGCAGCAACATTTTTGGAAAAATTTGCAATTCCCTATTTGAGAGAGATGGCAGATATTATAGAGAGAGCCTGAATATGAAAATAACTAAAGCAAGACTAAAGCAGATCATCAAGGAAGAGCTTCTTAAAGAGGCCGACTTTTCTGCGCTTCAAACCAAGCTCCTTAAGCACATCAAGGATAATCCAGGTACAACACTAAAAGGTGCTGTTCCCGAGCTTGATGGAGAAGAGCTTACTGGTGCTATCCAAAACCTGTTAAGAGATAAAAAGATAACAGATAAAGGAACGAAAGGCGCAAAATATTACCCAACTAAGGAAGATTAATGTCAGAGTTTGATTTTATACCACCGTCAATGCCAACGCCAGCATTTGAGCATAAAGACGAAAATAGATTTGATGAAGAATTAGAGGCCGAAGACTTCGGCCTTATGTCTGATTTTGGAATTATGAATGAAGAAGTTAATGAAGATCTATTACCAGACAACAGTGCTCCATCATCAATTAACATTGGTTTCATGGGTGTTGGTGGCGCTGGAAATAAAATGGCTGCTGCGTTTATCGCTCAAGGTTTTACAAAAACCCTTCTCGTAAACACAACCGGCAAAGACATTCCAGACGAAGTTGAGGAACAGCATGTTGCTCTTATCCCGAATGCTGATGGCATTGGTAAGGACACAAGGCTTGGTAAGTCTGTTCTTGAAGGAAACTCTGCTGTTGTTGAGGATGCCTTGAGAACTAAGCTTGGTAAAGTTGACTGGCTATTTGTGATGGCAGGTGGAGGGGGCGGTACAGGCTCCTCAGTGGCCGCACTACACGAAGCTACCCAAAGATACATGAAGTCTGTACAAGCTCAAGGAGAGGTCGTCTACATCGTTTCCTGGCCCACTTCTCAAGAACTCTTAAACCCAACCATTGCTAAGAATGCACTTTCACTTCTTAACGACGTATCTGAGTATCCTCATATTGTAATTGACAACGAAAGACAGTTGAGATTGTTGAGATCACAAGTCGGTATGCTCGGCCTTTATCCAAAGGCAAATACAGGACTTGCCAAACTCCTAGGCCAAGTTCTCAAGCTATCCACAGAAGCATCTCCAATCCAGTCTTATGACAGCAAGGATTTAGAAACTTGCATTGGACAATCTGGTCGCATGTTCCTTGGTTCTACAATCATCAGAGACCCTGCAACACCCAAGCTTGGCTCTATGATTCTACAGAACTGTCTTAACGTATCTGCCTGTCCTCCACCAAAGGGCAAGCCAAAGACTGGTACACTTTTACTTGTTGTGTCAGAAGATATGGTTAATGACCCAAGACTATCAAAACATCTAGAAGCTGCGGTTTCTTATGTCGGTGGTAGGTGTGAAACTCTTTTCTCTGGTATTTATATCAGAAAGAACGTTCCTGGTCTTATTGCCATACTTACTATGGGTGGATTACCACAAGGAAGATAATGAAGCTAATATTAGAAAATTGGAATGGCTTTTTGAATGAAAATCAAGAGAATTTGTATTCTATATTTGAATTAACGCCAACCGACAACATAGATATGATTAAAAAAGCCTACATAGCAAAGGCAAAAAATGCTGGCTCTAATGAAGATGTAAGACAAAAGCTTGCGAACGCGTATGAAACACTTTTAGATCCAGAAGAAAAACAAGAATACGATAAAAAACTATACGCCGATGCTGTGTCTTTTAAGAAGCAACGCCCTGATGCTAGATTTAATGCAAACAACGGATTGCCTTTAGACGATCAAACAATGAAAAAATTAAAAGATATGGCAGGGACTAAAATGTCTTCTACAATGAAGCAGAGGTCCTCTGATGTAAAAGCAAGTTTTGACCCTGATACTGGTATGCCTTTAAGTGCCGAGGCTATGTCAAAATTGATTAAAAACGATCCCGAAAGAATAAAAACAGACATAATGCCGCTTGCTCAAAAAGTAATCAATAACATCAAGAATGACTATGGAAATCCAGTAGCTATGATGTTAGTTTCTGCTTTTCAAGTGGCAGACAATAAAGGTGAAATTCTTTTTGCACTTATGCAGGCATCACAAAAAAATAAATAAATATGAGTGGATTACCACAAGGAAGATAAAATGAAACTTACAAAACAAAGAATTAAAGAAATTATCAAGGAAGAGCTTGAAGGTATGAATGAAGAGCCGATGGAAGAGCAAACTCTTCAAGAAGGTTTTGACATGAGCAACCTCCCACTGGTGATGGATGCAATTGCCAAAATGGCAACCGATCCTTATATGGGTCCTTTGATTGCTGCTGTTATAGCCGGTATGCCAATCATGGCTGCTATAGAGAAACATATGCTAAGCAAGCTTCCACAAGATAAGGACAGCGGAGGTGGCATGTGATGTCAACCGAACAGAAACAGGCATTGCTTGATAGAGGCATACAAAAGCTTACTTCACGCAAGCTTCTTGTTTGGATTGTAGCAACCGGCCTTATGGCTTGGGGTGGTCTTGAATCTGGAGACTGGGTAATTATCTCAGGTCTTTATCTCGGTGGTCAGTCCGTAATTGATGCTATTGTAAAGCTTAAGGGACTTGAGTGAAAGAAAAGATTATTGCATTTTGTGTGACACATTGGAAGGAGATTGGACTTGTCCTTCTCCTTCTTGTCGTATTTAGCAAATCACAATATGACATGCGCAACATCATCAAGGCGCATGAGATATCCCAGCAGTCTCTTAAGACACAGATCGAAACCCTTAAAGGTCTACACTCTGAAGAACTTAAGAAAAGAGACGATGCAATAAAAGAATATCAACAAGAATTACAAAGACTTGAAGAGCGCTACGAAGCTAAACTTGTTGAGATAGAAGACTTGACACAAGATGAAATCGATGTTATTGTAAAAGAGTTTAAGGAAGATAAAGATCTTCTAATAGAACGTTTTATAGAAACCTACGGATTTACTTATGTTGAATAGTTTATTGATTGCTCTCGCAATCTCTACCGCTCATGCTAGTGATGCAGAGTTTACCATTCTTGCTGAAGAACAGCCTGCGCCATTTGAAGGCGTGTTGCTTAACCCACAAGCAGCCGCTGAAGTATTGGCAACACATGAAGAACAACAGGCCAAGTGCGACTTGACTATTGAGTTTGAGTTGGACAAAGCTGGCACACAGTGTAAGCTAGATAAAGAGTTGCTACAAATTAGAATTGAAGCCATCACAGAAGAACTGATAGTAACGACAGAGCAAAAAGATTTAGAGATTGCTGCCTTACAAGAAGCTATCAAGAAACAATCACCGCAACGTAAGTGGTGGTGGTTTGCTGGTGGTGTTGTGCTTGGTGGCGCAACTTACTACGGAATTCAGCAGGCAGCAAAATGAGCAAAGATCCAAATTACGCCGTAAAGGTTGAGCAGGCCGTCGAAAAGAAGTATGGCAAAGATACAATCAAGAATCCAGCTTCTTCTTGGGATGAATTAAAAGAAAAGAAGTTTCTCAAAGAACGAGCCGATTTCTATAAGAAAAAGAACAAGATAGACACTTCTAACGCAAAAGAAGATGTAAATGGTATAAAGGTAACTAAAAAACTACTTAATAGAGAATCAGCTTCTTTTTGCCCTGTTTGTTCTAAACAGACTAGTTCTGTAAAAGATGATGTAATGCTCGTTAAGTTTGATTGCTGTAATGATTGTTATATCAAATGGGTTGAAGGTCGAGAAGAAAGATGGAAAACAGGATGGCGACCACATGAGTGAAATTAACACAAAAGATTTGAGAAGACTCATCAGAAAAGTACTTTTAAGTGAGCAAGAAGGTATTGATTTTTCTGCTGCTTCTTCCACTTCAGATTTAAAAAAACAACAAGTCAGTCAGCAATCTAGAAAAGATATTGCATCATTAACTAAACGAGAAAGAGCAGTAAAAGAGTTTATAATGTCACTTGATTCTCTAATGGCCCAAAAAGGCGAATCAATATCACCAAAAGTTATTAAGTATCTTGAGATAGCAAAACAAGAACTTGAGCGCAAAACAACAATGCAAGAAGCTGGCATGATGATGGATGATGAAGGCAAGATTCATGATGATGGTCATGAAGTTGATATGGCCGAATCCCAACTCTACAAGCTCGCACAGTACGCACCCGAAGTATATGGAATGGTCGATAACTACGCTGACCTTCCTGGCTGGGTACAAAAGAAAATTACTCTAGCTTCAGATTATCTTGGTTCTGTTAAGCACTATTTAGAGCACGAACATTTTAAAGCCAAAAACCACTTAGGAGAAAACGAAGATGGCAACGACCTATGAAATTGTACAGGGCTTAGCACAAGCCGCTGCTAACGCTTATGATGGAGCCCTTGATGATAAGGGTGAACTACTAAAAGTAGGACTCAATAGAGAAGAGGGTCGCATTATGTTTGACTCTCGTAAGATGGACGGCTTTGGTGTCAAGTTTGAAGGCAACATGCTTTGCATTCATTACCATGGCGAGTGCTCTCTCAGAGAAGTCATCCAGAATGACTTTGAAGGTGAGATGGAGCAAAGACTCGCTGACATTGCTTCTTACCTTAAGAAAGAATACAAGAAAATCAATGGGGGCTCTGTGTCCCTATCTCCAGAAGGTGAAGTCGATGTTCTTGTACAAAACATCTCAAGACAGCGTTCCATGGTTCAGGCACAGCGTTACTACAAGATTGGTGGCACCGAAGCACAGCCACTTGTTGGTGAAGCCACTGAAGACAAGCTAGCTGCTGGTTGGGAAAAGTTCATGTCTCAGGGTGGTCTTGGTACACGCGCACCAAACGATAAGAGAACAAACAACTCATAAAAATGAATGTCCAGATTAACCAAGAAAGAAATACTGAAGGAAATCGTAAAGTGCGGTAAAGATCCAGTTTACTTCTTAAAGAATTATGCAAGGATCTCACACCCACTTAAAGGACAGATATTATTTAACCTCTTCGATTATCAGGAAGATCTTCTACAAGATTTCAATGACTATCGTTTTAATGTAATCAATAAAGGCCGGCAGTTAGGTATTTCTACCTTGACTGCCGGTTATATTGTTTGGATGATGCTTTTCCACAAGAACAAGACGGTTCTTGTTATGGCAACTAAGTTTGAGACAGCAGGTAACTTGGTCCGTAAGGTCAAGAGTATTATGAAAAACTTGCCTGACTGGATTACTATATCTGACATTACAGCAGATAACAGAACTTCTTTTGAACTTTCTAACGGATCGTCAATTAAGGCTGCTTCTACTTCTGGCGATGCTGGTCGCTCTGAAGCGTTGTCCTTGCTTGTCCTTGATGAGGCCGCACACATTGATGGTCTTGACCGCCTTTGGACTGGTCTGTATCCAACACTATCCACAGGTGGTCGTTGTATAGCAATCTCTACTCCTAATGGTGTTGGCAACTGGTTTCATAAGACATGCGTTGGGGCTGAGAATAATGATAATGATTTTCACCCCACAACGCTTATGTGGTGGGTTCATCCTGAGAGAGACAGAGAATGGTTTGACAAAGAAACCAGAAACATGTCAAAGCGACAGATCGCACAGGAGCTAGAGTGCAACTTCAATACCTCTGGTGAGACCGTTATATCGTCAGAAGATATGGAATGGCTTGGCTCACTTATTGAAGAGCCAAAGCATAGAACAGGCTTTGACAGAAACTTCTGGTTATGGAAAGAAAAAGAACCAAGCTGTAACTATCTTCTCTGTGCTGATGTAGCCCGAGGCGATGCCGTTGATTATTCTACTTTTCAGCTACTTGAGCTAGAAACAATGGACTTTATAGGCGAATACAAAGGCAAACCTACTCCTGATTTATATGCCAACATGCTTAATCAGGTTGGTAGAGAGTTTAACAATGCCATGCTTGTGGTCGAAAACAACTCGATTGGCTACACGGTTCTTGACAAGCTGCAAGAAGCAGGCTATCCTAATATTTATTACTCAACAAAATCTACACATGAATATGTTGAACAATATCTGGCCGAGCAAAGATCATCTGTGACCGCTGGATTTACAAACTCTATGAAGACAAGACCGCTGATTATAGCTAAGCTTGAAGAGTTCATCAGAAATAAAATGATCAAGGTTCATTCTTCTAGACTAATTAATGAGTTGAGAACTTTTGTTTGGCAGGGCGGTAAGCCCAGAGCTATGCGAGGATATAATGATGATTTAGTTATGGCTCTTGCTATTGCATGTTGGGTCAGAGACACAGCAATACAAGCAAGCGGCAGAGACCTTAACTATCAAAAAGCATTTGTTGATTCGATCATAGTTAGTAGTAGAAAGTTTGAGACAAGAATAAAAGGACAAGAAGGCTACAAGAAAGATAATATTCTTGATAAAATGTCTGAAGCTAAGTCCTTATACAGTCAATACAAATGGATAATTAAATAATGGCACCAAATAATAGAAAACCACCTGGGCGCAATCCGGCTAATACACAGTCTGAATTGTTTAAGTCCCTAACAAGGTTGTTCTCTGGACCTATCATTTCTTACAGAACACAAGCTGGTAGAAAGATACGCAGACAGCACCTTGACAAGTTCTCTTCTCGTTTCCGCTCTGCCTCTGGTCAGCAGTTTAAGAAGACAACATACAACCCGCTTGACACTATAGCTGTCAATGCTATCAACAACCAAAGACGCTCTGAGCGTTATGTTGATTTTGATCAGATGGAGTATATGCCAGAGATTGCGTCTGCTCTCGACATCTATGCTGATGAGATGACAACGTATTCTGATCTTAGGCCAATGCTAAGCATTAATTGTCCTAACGAAGAGATTAAGGCAATGCTTAGCATTCTTTATCATAACGTTATGAATATTGAGCACAACCTGTTTGGCTGGTGTAGAACACTTGCCAAGTACGGTGACTTTATGCTTTATCTCGATATTGATGAGAATGTAGGCATTCAAAGCACTATCTCTCTACCGATTCAAGAAGTAGAGAGATTGGAGGGCCTTGATGCAACAAACCCCAACTATATTCAATATCAGTGGAACTCTGCAGGAATGACGCTTGAAAACTGGCAGCTTGCTCACTTCCGTATACTTGGCCATGACAAGTATGCCCCATATGGCTCTTCTGTTCTTGAGCCTGTTCGTAGGATTTGGCGTCAGCTAACCCTTATGGAAGATGCAATGATGGCTTACCGCATTGTTCGATCTTCGGAACGCAGAGTGTTTAAGATTGATGTTGGCGCTATTCCTCCTAACGAGGTCGAACAGTATATGGAAAAGACTGTTACTGCCCTTAAGCGACATTCCGTAATTGACCCAGATACAGGTCGTGTTGATTTGCGATATAATCCACTATCAGTTGAAGAGGATTACTTTATCCCAACCCGTGCAGGGTCAGCAACAGAAATTTCATCGCTTGCTGGTGCTCAGAACATCACCGCAATTGATGACATTAAGTATCTCAGAGACAAAATGTTCTCTGGCCTTAAGGTTCCACAGTCTTATCTTACAATGGGTGAGGGAGCCACAGAAGACAAAACAACGCTTGCACAAAAGGATATTCGTTTTGCCCGCACCATTCAGAGACTACAAAGAGTTGTCATATCAGAACTTGAAAAGATTGGTATTATACATCTTCACACACTTGGTTTTAGTGGCGACGACCTTCTTTCTTTTAAACTTTCTCTTAACAACCCATCTAAGATAGCGGAACTTCAAGAGCTTGAACACTGGAAGCAAAAGTTTGATGTTGCTGGATCTGCCACGGAAGGCTACTTCTCTCGTCGTTGGGTTGCACAAAATCTATTTGGTATGTCTCACGAAGAGTTTATCAGAAACCAAAGAGAAATGTACTACGACCGCAAGCATGATGCTGCACTTCAGGGTGTTATCGAATCTGCTGCTGCCGGTGAAACCGGCATGGGCGGTGGAGGCGGTGGAGATCTAGGTGGCCTTGATCTTGGCGGCGGTGAAGAGCTTGGTGCAGTTGGTGCCGCTCCTGATATTGGTGGTGATGCTCTTGATGCCGGTGGTGATGCTGGTGCTGATGCTGGTGGCGAAAGCCCACTACTAGCAGCACCTCCCGGCTCTCGTAATGCTCCAAGACTTACCCCTGGCGCTAACGGCAAAGTCTATTATCCTAAAAAGCGTGACAGTAGACCAGCCGGTGCCAGAAGCAGAGCATACTCGTCTGTTGGAAAAACAGAAATTGGTACAGTGCGAACCACTATTCCTGGTTATGCTGACGGACTAAGAACTTTAGCAAATGGTGTTTATACAGAAGATGTTTCTAGTTATAGTATAAACGAATCAAAAGAAGAGCGGGCCTTGTTTGAGAGAAGCGAGACCGTTGTTAGTTTGATTGAGAGTTTAGATGAAGCTAAAGAAAAGGAACTACTTACTGAGTCGGAGAAAGTATCATGAAGCATAACAAGAAAAGAAATACAGCATTTATGTATGAAGCCCTTATACGGGTAATGACTGACTCTGTTGTCTGTGGCGACGTAGAGCGCAGGAAGAAGGTAGTTAAGATTGTCAAAGAGCACTTTGGTTCTAACTCTTTATTAAAGAAAGATTTAGATTGCTATCGGTCTATCTATGAAAATCACAATCTTGACACAACTAGAATTCTTACAGAAGCTAAGATATCTAAAAGATTGATTGACCCCGATGGTCTTTTTAAGGCCCAGACCAACGCAATCCACACAATTAACAAAACTATTGGACCACAGACATTTAATGTTTTTGTTCCAAACTATAAGACTCTTGCCACTATATCTCAGATATTCTCTCCTGACACTTCTCCAAAAGATAAAGTCCTCCTAGAAAATCAACTAATTCAGGCCCTCTCCAGTTCAACTGTCGATAGTCCAGAGATGATGCCTATCGACAATTTAGTTTATAAATCTTTTGTGAAGAAATTCAATTCTGAATATGGTGGCAAACTTCTTGAAGAGCAAAAGACTTTGCTCACAAATTACATTATATCTTTTGTAGATAACGCCGTTGAGCTTAAGCTATACCTTAACGAAGAAGTAACCAGACTCAAGACAGCACTTAACGAAGCAAAAGAAAAGCCAGAGATCAAGAACGACTCCATGCTTCTCGCTAAGACCGATAAGGTCATTAACAAGCTTGAGAATCTAAAAGAAACAAACATCAACGAGTCTGTCCTTAGAACTGTGCTTTCCACTCAGAAGCTTGTAAAGGAACTTAGCGACGATGCCAATTAAAGTAAAGATTGGAGACGCCAATCAATCCAAGGAAGTCACTCTTGAGCTAAACATTAGAAAGTCGTTAAACGGTGATCTAATGATCTTTGATCATGGCGATGTAGATATCATCCTATCTCAGAAGAACAACAAGGTAATTGTATTTCCAAAAGACACAATGTCGGATATTGCTTATGGGGCACAGAATAGACTTTTTGCACATCTCAAGCGTAGAGGCATCATTGTTCCCGAGTCTATCCAGGCCGGCTCTTTCTATGGCTCTATGGAAGCAACAATGCAAGAAGCATCCAGGCCAGAGATTGTGCCAGCCAAGTATGCGATCATAAATATCAGTAAGTTTATTGACGAAGAGCGTCCATACTTTGAGCGCGTCGAGGCCGTCACTACGCTTGACAAGGGTAGAATCACAGAGCCTAGTAAGGAAGACTCTACTGAACTTGGTGAAGTACCACACGAAGCAGAGAAGGGCAACATCAGAAATTCATTCCTTAGAGATCCTTATTACTATTCATATATGTACACAATGTAGGTGATCAATATGTCTAATGAGATGAAAGTCATAATGGAGCGTTGGGACAAGTTTCTCATAAAAGAACAAGAGCCAGACGCAAGCACAGAACCACAATCTGTAGGACAATTAATAAAATCGATAGATGACTTAATCCTGATCAAAGGAGATAAAACTAAAAGAGTTATATCGAATGTCATTGAAGCACTTAAAGTATTAATTGATTCAGCGCAGGATCTTGATTATCTATCTGAAGATATACAAAAAATCATTGAATGGTTTGAAGAGGCGCTTGAAGGTCAGTGGGCCGAAGCGATTTCAGCAATACCTGTAAAATCTGTTATCAACATAATAGCGCGAGATCCGGTAAAAAGCTTTTTAATACAAAAAATTGGAGAACAGGCTCTTACAGCTCTTGTAAAAGATATATTGCCCGCAGGAAATACAGTTATTTCGGCTGCCAAGTGGGCTGGTAGGATTTTTTCTTTTGCAAAAAATGCCAAACAGGCATTTGACACAGGTAACGCTGAGCCTGATGAACTATTCAGCTTAATAGTTAAGGACATAATGGCGGCCCCAGACAACAAAGACACTACCAAGGGTTTTTTATCAAAAATGAATGTAGATGATGAATGGGCTAAAATGTTAGATGATAAAGTAGAAATCAAATTTATTCAAAAAATGTTAGAAACCTTAAGGTCACTACCGCCAGACACTCCTATTGACTCTATAGATGTTAATCAACAATTAGTTAATTTTTTACAATCCAATTTTGATGGAAGGACAGTAACAAGATAATGGAACTATTATTATTTATACTCGCCGCTTACGGCCTAACACAGATTCTTGTCTATAGCGACATGCCAATACTTAAATGGCTAAGACCAGCTAAAGACTCATTAAGAGGATACGGAAAAGTATTTCATTGTCCAATGTGCATGGGTTTCCATGTAGGTTGGTTTTTAATGCTACTTTCTCCGTTCACAGATCTATTTAGTTTTGACGTTGGGTTATCTAACTTTATACTTTTAGGGTCTTTGTCCTCGGCCACATCATATGTCCTTAATATGGTGTTCTCAGATGAAGGCATAAAGATAGCAAGTCAGAACACCTATAAGCCAGTATCAATAGAAGACGATTACTTCATAAAGGAAGAATAATGAAAATTACAAAACAAAGACTTAAGCAGATCATCAAGGAAGAGCTTGATGCAACTTTAAATGAGGCTTCCAGAAAGGCGGGCAAAACAACTGCCTACCAAATTAAAAAACTTGATCCAAATTTTAATTTCCAAACTCAGCCATCTGATGAATTTGCTGGATTAATGGCACTTCAAGACATCGATAATTCAAACACTGCAACTGTGTATGATGCGAATGACAATATAGTTGGCACGCTTGATTTAACCTCATCTCCAAAATGGCTAGATTCGGTTATCAAATACAGTCCAGATCTGGTCCGTCGAGCTATGGGACAATATGGGTGAAATAATGAACAACTTTCTACTATCTAAATGGGGACTACAACCAGTCCGTCGTTGTTGTAAAGGCTCTTAGCTCGCGCGGGTAGCGCCCGCACAATTAAAAGGATAACAAAATGAAAATTACAAAAACTAGATTAAAGCAAATCATTCAAGAAGAGATGACAAAGGTTCTAAGTGAACAAATGTTAAATATGGATATGGTTTCCGATGCTTTTACAATGGCTGTGTCTGAAAGACCACCTAAGATGGGATTACCTGTTGAGTTCACAATTGATGCAGTAAATAAGAAACTAGCCGACAAACTTGGCAAAGCTCCCGATGAAAATCAAGTATCAAGATTTTTAAGAAAGATATTGATGGATCCAATGGAATTAGAACGCTTAGGGATTGAAAAAATTGAATTAGGGTCAAAGATAACGCGTACCAGGGATGGTATGGTTTTTAGAAATAAACAAATGGCTGCCAAGGTATAAAATGAAATTACTACGAGAATACTACGAACTATGTGAAGGCGGTGTCTGTAAAGATCTGCTAACAGAAGAAGAGAAGCGCTTTGTTGCAG
>VMHT01162442.1_pt1 | contig 25390 bp, 17 predicted proteins | sample 4693611 | NCBI WGS metagenome assembly VMHT01 (sample SAMN12280063, study PRJNA550983) | marine metagenome | isolation source: seawater sampled from same location over 5 years 0.02-0.2 micron viral filtrate | place: USA: collected off the coast of southern California halfway between the port... ...
GATTGTATTTGGATTATCATCAATCGGTCCACCACTACCAGTATCAAGATTGGGATTTACAGGTGCAGTGATGATTACATTGGGGTTATCATCAATCGGTCTACCACTACCAGTATTAATATTAGGATTTATAGGGGCAGTGATGATTACATTGGGGTTATCATCAATCGGTCTACCACTACCAGTATTAATATTAGGATTTATAGGAGCAGGACCGACTGTATTTGGATTATCATCAACGCCACCATCATCAAATGATGGTGTGTCAAAGATTGTGATAAATCCACCGCTATTGGTTATATCAGGATTACCCGGACCCACAGGCGAAGGAGGATTCACACCACCACCGCCACCACCGGGACCGAAATCTATGTCAAATGGGTTGTTATCATTAAATCCACCACCCGGAGTAATCTCTGGTCTGGGATTATTGATTAAGATAAAACCACCGGGATTGCCACCACCCGGAGGACCGCCACCAACATTACCACCGGAAGTTATATCAGGAATGATTGGGGGTCGGTTGCTTGCACCACCATCAACATCGCCGCCGGGATTGTTGTCTAAACCACCACCACTGTCGCGGGTTGGACTTGTTCCAAAATCAAACTTTGACATAAGTTCCTCTTTTTTATGTAGGTGTAAAAAGATAAGGGAGTCTTTCGACTCCCCTATCTTGCGTATTTAGTTTTTTACTCTAGATTATCCGCCACCGTGAAGGTTAATAATACGGAAGATTCTAAAGTATTGGTTATTACGAACTGCCGCAGCACTGTGAGGATCAGATCGGTCATTCGAAGGTGCTGACACGAATGGGTTGTTGACCATTCCGTAGCGGGTCTTGAAGCCAATCTTAGGCTGGAAGGTCGTTTCCGACACAGCACGAACCATTTGCAGCGGGACGTATGGGCAGTAGAACATACCAGCATCGTATGGGCTGGAACCCCTGTAGCCAACGGTCACATAATCAGCACCCGAGACAGAGTACGGATCGATGTAAACCTTGAGTTTACCGTTGAGCGTGCCAACAAAGGTGTTGCCAGCATCATCAACGTCAAGGTCATAACCAGTTGGTGTAGGAGTCAAGTTCAAGAAGCCAGACATCGAGAGAGCCGAAGCAACGTCGGAGGTGCAGATAATAAAGTTACCTTTACCACGACGAGTTTCTTTAGCAATCACGTTGGCTTCGCGGTCGATTTGGAACATCAAACCACGGAACTTCTCAGCACTCCAACGACCATCGGAGTCGTTCTGGACATCATAGATGCCACCGCCTGCGACAGCACCACCAGCAGCGGTGATACCAGCAGTCTTGAAGAACAAGTCACCTTGTTGACAACCGAGTTTCGCGTTGCTGTAGATCGAACGAATAACATCACGGTTGATTTCAGCGAGGATTTCAGCCGAGAGAATGTTAGCCAGTTCGGTTTCAGCGTCAAGACCGTGAACAGCCTTGAGGTCTTGTGCGAGTTCGGAGGTGTATTCAGCCTTCAAAGCACGAGTCTTAGCAACGACGGACTGACGGTCGATGACGAACGACATGTCGTTGAAGGTAGCAGCGTTATCTTCGAACACTGAGGTAGGCGCACCCGGAGCAGCGTACTTACCAGCAGTACCACCAGCGAGGTTTTCGGTGAAGGTAATACCAGTTTCAGGAGTAGCACCATTGGTAGCACCACGGTCACCGATTGGGTCACCAGTTCCACCAGCAACGGGGAAACCAACACCGTCTTGCGTTCCAGCAAAGCCGGGGGTTGCACCGAATCCGGTTGGGGCTTCGTCGAAGAGTGCTTCAGCAGATCCGTGGTTACCGAACTTAGCCTTCATCGCAAAGATCAAGCCGGTGGGACCAGACATAGGCTGGACACCACAGACATCGTATGCGATCAAGTTAGGCATGGCACGACGAACGAGCGAGATAAGAACAGGGTTGAATCCACCAACTGCGTTAAACGCACCGGAGGTGTCACCGAAAACGGAATCAGTACCGGAGTGGTTAGCGATTTCGGCTTCTCTCAAAGCCTTTTCTTGGTTTTCAAGCATGATCGCAGTAATGTTCTTGCGATAGTCATCCTTGATGGTTGGCATGTCGGCGTGTTCAAGTACCGGCTGCCACTTTTGTCGTAGATTTTCTACGAGGAGGTTATCAGACATATGACTTTCCTTTCTTGTCTTAGTCCTTAAGGGTAGTAGCGTTATGAACGGATGCCGACCGTGAAAGTGCCTTTGCGTACGCTTCCATTGACGGGGTAAGTTCAATAGATTCATTCAAAGCGTCTTCTTCAGAGGACGCAAACTCCTCGACGAGAGGGGTTACCACAGATTCTTCAACATCGAAGAAGTTTTCCTTCAAAGTTGTAAGTTTATCATTGAAGTCCTCAATACCGTCGAAGTCAAGGGACTCGACCAAACCACGGAATCGTGACTCATCAGACTGAGTAAGATCCTTTGCGGCTGCTTCATAGAGGGCTTCACATTGAGCCTTGACCAAACCCTCGGAGAGTGTGAGGTTTTTGTCGATAGACTCGTTGAGTTTAGTTTCAAGATCATCAATCTTGTCGTTCAGTCCTTCGATGAGATCGTAAGATTCATCAGGCATGGTGACATAGTGAGTCTCGAAAAGTTCTTTCAAACCAGCCATGAAGGATTCAGTCACATCGGTTTTTACACCAGTTTCGATTGCGACTTCATTTTCCTTCATCCAGTTTTCAACAACGTATGAGAGATATTGATCAAGTTTGTCAGCCATTTCTGACTTTGCTTCCTCAAGTTTACCATCAAACTCTTCATCGAGTTCGGAGCGAACTTCATCAACACGCATAGTAACGGCTGCTTCAAAAACAACAGATGCTTTGTCTTTGAACTCTTCCGAAAGTTCCTCGCCAGAAAAGAGTTGACCAAGATGCTCTTTCATACCTTCGCCGGGAGTAGCATCTTTGGCTTTCTTGGAACCGTAGTCCTCAAGTTCCTCTTCCTCTGCATCGCCTTCCATTTCGTACTCGTACTCCTCTTCCTCTGCGTCAGCATCAGATTTTTTCATCTCTGGCTTTTTAGCAGTGGTAGCGGTTGGTTTGGCGGCTTCTGGTTCAACACCATCAGCAGACATCGATCCACCTTCAAGCCCTGCGGCTTTGGTTTCGGTGTCTTTGTCACCTTTCATTTCTTTCTCTTTTTTGTCATGCATACCCTCTTCAAGCGTTGCTTGTTCAAGGATATCCTTGGCAGTTTCCAATGCAGATTTAAGACTCATGTTACTCTCCTTAGTCTTCTCTTATTTATCTTTGATTAGATTTGAGAGGAAATCTGCGAAAGCATACAACTTTGCTTCCTCCAAGTCATTCTTAGTAGCACTACGAATGTGCTTTTTATATGTATCGATTTTACGAGCGGTGAGAATACCGTTTTCCCACACCCACTCTTTGCCTTCCATGATTCCCTCAACAAATGCGTCAGGAGCGGAAGGGTCAGCGACGATATCAACTGCCGAGAGGCTAAAGTCATCTTGGACTTCGTTGACACCGCTGCTGTTTTGTTTCAGTGATCCCATACCACGGGAAGAAACACCAATCTTCACACCCTCAGAGATAAGGTTTTTAACAATCTTACCATATGGAGTGTCAAGGATTTTTGCTTTACCATAAACATCGTTACCATCGATGCGAAGTTCCTTGATCAAGTGGGATACTCTTTCAAGGTTCAGTTGGGGACCATCGGGGTGACCGAGTTCACCCATGGCTCTTTTGCTTCTCACATAGTCATTGTTATACTTTTTGACCTCGTTCATCAAAACCTTTGAGGGATAAACGCGACCATTACGGTTCTTTTGTTCGGCTTGCATGAAGATGCCATCAATATGATATTGCTTCTCACCGTTTACTTCCTCAGTGACAAGGTTTACATTATCGTTGACCTCGGTAATAAGAAACATTACTTATCTTCCTTCTTGGTTTCCTCGCGGGCAACCTTTTTATCATCGTCTGCATCAGGATCTTCCTTGCCCGTAGCCTTTTCGACATCTGACTTGAAGTTCTTGTCAATGAAGTCAAAGAACTCTTTCTTCTTTTCGTCGGTCTTCAAATCAGCAGGTGAAGAAATACCAAACTTTTTCATTGCCTTGTTGAAGAACTCGTCATAGTCTTTGTCGTGTTTGCCTTCACCGAGTTGACCACCAAAGTCTTGAGATACTTCTTCTTTCTTTGCAACCAGAGCATCAGACACCTTAGCCTGAAGCATTTCTGCGATGGCTTCTTCCGCAGCGTTAAACTGTTTGTTGGCGATTGCGTTTACAACTGTGTTTGCGTTCATACTAGATTCCTCTTTAGTCTTTCTTGAAAGAAACCGATCATATCTGCTGCATCTTTTTGAGACTTACGCAGTCTTTCTTCAAAGGCAACTCTATGCTCTTTATTTAGCCTGTGATATATTTCAAGTGCGTCTTGAATGTCCGAAAACTTCATTGCACTGTGTGAACCATCGGCATGTTCAACGATTCCACCATTTATACCAAAGGCTCTGAGACTTTCAACTGTTGCCTCTGGCTTAGGTGTTTTTACGAAACCATTATCAATAAGTTTTTTGATTTCTCGTTCAGCCTGTTTTTTGGACATGAACAGTTCGGCACGTTTTCCATCAACGTACGCGGACACGGGTGCGGACACACCCATACCAAGTTTCTTCAACACGATTTTTTTATCTTTGTAATCAAAAGATGAAAGATAAAACTCTTTCTTGAACTCGGGGTCAAGGGTTGGGTCGTTTGCATCTGCATCTGCTTCAGCCTTTTCTGCATCGGCTTGCGTCTTGTCGATTTCAGCCTTTTCGAGATCAGGGGACTTCTGCTCCTCGGGTGGCTTTTTAAACTCTTCCTCGATAGCACCCAAACAACGTGATGCAAGAACAGACATGGTATACGCGACCGACACCTTCTCAGGGGCTTCTAGAATCAAGTTGAGATGGTTCAGTCTTTCGTCCATTAGAATCCTCCGTCACCATTTTTCTCTGGCAACAATCCAAGTTCTCTTTCTGTATCTATCTGTTTGTCTTGTTGCTTGATGTCTGCATCAGTTTGTCGCAAGATTGCACGACGAACATAATCGCGTGAGTAGTAATCACCAATGTATTCTGTCATCTCTCGCAACACATCAAGACGTTCTTTGATGATTTCGTACTCTTTACTTTCTTCGAAGAATGAGTCAGAAACAAAGTCAAAACGAATGTCTTGATTGATCTTGTAAAACTCGTCCTCACTTACAATACCTTTGAGAATCACCTGAACACGGAGACTATTCATAAACAGCATACTAAACTTGTTTTGAAGTCTACCAATGAACTTCTGGAAGTTGAGTTCATCACGATTGATTTCGGATGCTCGACCCATGTTGAATCCGGTGTCGGTTTCGATTCTTGACAGTGGCACATCTAAGGCTTTGTAAAGTTTCTTTTCAAAATACATAACGTCATCCATCTCGCCGAGGTTTTGTCCCCCATCAAGAGTGGTGATTTCTGTACCTTTACCACCTTCACGACGAGGAAGCCAGTAGTCCTCAAGCATAGACATAAACTTACGATCATCTTTCATCTCACCAGTTGAAGCATCATATGTCAACTTATTACGGTAGCGATTCATCAGATCTCGAACATATTGTTCGGCTTTGGTTTTGGGCAAGTTACCAACGTCAACATAGAAGATCCTACGCTCGGGCGCACGCGAGAGGCGATAAATCACAGTTGCGTCTTCGACCATGCGAAGTTGATTGAGTGGCTTGATCGCTTTATGCAGGTATGAGATCGCTCTTGATCTTGAAGCATCATACAAGCCGGAGGGATAATAACAAATAGCCTCTGGTGCGATTTCCAATGCAGAAGTTTCATTCGGCTTATCACGATAAACGTATTTTTCTTTTACACCCTTGACAATCGCAGCACCAGTTTTTGGATCTTTATCTTTGATGACCTCTGCGATCTTTTTGATTTTTGCAGCGTCAACAGGACGCATTTCAAGAATACCCTTTTTAGGTTTCTTAGGATCAACGATCATGTGATAGTAGCCTTTGCCGTCGATGTACCAACGACGAAAGATTTCATATCCTCGATTGTTGAAATCAAGAAGTCTCAGCAAATATTGAAACTCTTTACGGATTGAATCTTTAACATTGTCAGGGAGGTTCACATGATCCAGTACGATTTCTACTGGATAGCGTTGTTCGTCATAGACAATCGCTTCATTGCAGATATCTTCAACAGCCTTTTCAAGTTCAGGCTGCATCGCCATATCACGATATTTGAAAACGTATTGGCTGTCGGTGCGGAGTGATCCGTCAAGATCAACGCCATAGCCCAAATATCCACCTGCGTCAACAGTGTACGCATCATCAACTTCTGGCATGACAAAGGACGGCACATTTGCTTGTGCCGCCTCTGGCGAAACCATGGAGTTTACATTGTTTCTCTTTGTTCTACCAACAGAGAAACCGAAAAGATCAATAGGCATAAGTATCCCCTATGTTTTACTCTCTGATTGGTGCGGCTCCAACAGGAATACCATTTACACCACTGGTCAGGAAGTAAGAGTATGAAAGTGTCACTTGGAAATCAGAAAGTCCGTCAGCATCAGCAGCAAGGTCTTGTGCAGAAACGCTGGTTGGGAAACAATAAAGAAGTTCATACGATTTGATAGGTTGACCATTTCTGTTGAGTTGATCAATCGACCATGTAGGGAAGTCCACTGCGTTAGTCAAAGTAATCGGACGCTGTGCGACGTTGCTTGCTGCTCCGTTGAGATCATCCAACCATTTTTCAAAGCGTGAGCGAAGGAACATACCCTCGTCATTCAAGATGGTCAAAGTCCAGTTTTCAAAGGTTCGAGAACCCGGAAGTTTGATCTGGCGACCTCTGTAGTTCACAGGGATTTCTCCAAGAGTTGATGCAGGAAGTTGTGCGGCAGTGACCAAGAAACTCATGACATCGGGGCTGGTGGTTGTACCAATGTTGCCTTTTACTCTAAACAGCGAGGGTCTTACGCCGCCGCCGATTGCGTTTTTAAACTTGTCGATGTTCATCTAGTTTTGCTCCTATGGTATGTATGCGTTATGCACCGATTTCTTGGAAGTTTACGCCACTGCCCGTTGCAACAAAGTTGAGGGTGATAAAGTTGATTGAACGAGATGGTTTGATGAAGATACTTGCAACAAACTCATTTCTATCAACGACAGTTGAAGTGTTATTGCTCTCGTCACAGATCACCTTAAAGTCAACGACACCTCGTCGGGCTTGAACATCACGAAGGAATGGATCGATCAAACTCTTGAACTGCGAGCGAGTGAACGCATCGTTGATTTCGAAGAGTTGGAACTTGGCTGCCGTAGCAATCGCTTTCTCCAGAATGATGAACAGGCGACGAACGTTGATTCTGTCGAATGCAGATGGTCGTTTCTGCATGGTCTTATCTCCAAACAAGACAGTGCCTTGTCCGGGGAAGGACACAACAGGGTTGATGCTGTTCGTGTAAAGTTCATCTCTCTCCGCTTGGTTTGGACTGTAAGCCAAAGACACTGCACCGAGAACTTGACCACGGTTGAATCCAGCAGGAGAGAACCATGGTTCTGCGATGATGTCCGTTCGTACGGTGACACCAGCGGTGTCAGCACTCAAAGGAATGTAGCGGAACGTATCATTGTAGCGGTCAAAGGTAAGTTTCCAACCACTGTCAATGACGGCAAACGAAGTATCAACGTTGAGGTTTGCAGATGTAAAGTCTTGGTCACCGCCAGACTTCCTCGCATTTGTACCTTTACGATATGCAACAGTGTTTGCAGTAGCCTTCACGCTTGACAGTGGTGATTTTTCAGATGAGTCAAGAACGGCATTTGCAGGTGGTGAGAAGAACGCGATACAGTCCTTACGGGAATCTGCAATATTCGCAAGAGCGATTGCATCAGCACCAGTAACTCCACCACCGACAAGAATATTCACATCAACAGTTTCGGAGTCTTCAAACTGATCGAATCCATCAGTGATTCTAGAAGTTGGTGCGGCAAGCGTTCCGCCAGTCAGTGAGTTGGTGGCTGCTCTTTCGAGTGTTCTGAACCGAAGTCCATCAACTGCCGCAGATCCGTATGATCCACCATTGTTAGCCGTGGTTCCGAAGCCCTCTCCGATGAAGCCAGTAACACCACCAGTAAAGTCAGGCAAATCAGTATGACCCGTGACAAACACGAAGTCAGAGTCGGCACGAATACGATCTTTATAGTAGAGACTATTGCCAAACACATCTTTAACATTTGATGCTTTCGACACCGAGTCAAACTTCTCAATAACTGCACCCTTCTCGCCAAACGCACCATTCTCATCGATCACTGCAACGTGAACGAGGTCAAAGGATGCTCCACGATCTTCTGCATCGGGGCTGGTCGCAGGAAGTTGCGTAGAGAAGTTTCCACCATATTGCCAATCAACCGATCCAGCAGTCAAACCAGATTGTCCGGCAGCAGTTCCGCCAACATCAATCTGACCCAACACATGAAGAATGTTTCCTGCACCGGCGAGGGGTGCGGATACGGTCATGAGTTTACCCGACTGAATAGCACCACCATTGAAGGTAATACCAATCTCAGTTTGTGTCGCACCAGATGCCTGTGTAAAGGATGTGATTTGACCAATCGCATCAAAGGTTAGACCGGCGGTGTGACCCTGAACATAGACAAAGTTACCTGCAACGAGAGAAGCAAAGGTAGAGTCTGATGCACCACCCGATGCACCATCAACCGTAATGCAGTCAACACCCGAAGCGTTTCCACCAAGAGTCAGTGATGTCGTGATTCTAAACGCAATCGGAGCGGTGAATCCAGTGATCGTTCGAAGTGGATCAACAAGACCGTTGATTCTAAGATTATCACCGTTCACCCCGTTCGGATCAACATTTGCAATATTTTGTGGAAGACCGATTGGCAGACCAGAAGTATCGGATGAAATGCCACCATCGGGTCCAGTTCCAGCAAACTTTTGATGTTCGGTGTGGAAGAAGTATTGTTTAGTTTCTGAGGTCGGTGTGAAAGTAGCACCGGAAGCATCAGGATATGACAAACCACCAAGAGCGTCTGATGCACCAAAAGTCAAACCATAAAGTCTAACTTCAGTTGAGGTTCTATCTGCAACAGAAACCTTAAGAGAGTTATTGCCTACATCAACATCACCACCGGGACTTCGTGCGGCAAAAACACCAAAGGTCGTGCCGAGTGTTGCTCCGCCAGTTGTACCGTACTGTGTATCATAATCTGCAACAGTTTTGATGGTTCCAGCACCACCAGCCACACTTGCGTTCACGGAGCCAGTGCCAATCACGCGAACGATTTGAAGGTTGTTTGTATACGCAAGGAAGTTCGCAGCAGAGAACCAGTCAATGGCGTTGTCATCGGTTGGATCACCAAACACGTTGCGAAGTTGGTTTACACTCGTAATCAGGGTTCTTGAACCCACAGGTCCGTCATTGAACCTACCTGCAAATCCCGCTCTCGTCGTAGAAACAGACGGGATAATCGAAGTTAGATCGATTTCTTTTACTTGAACGCCGGGGCTAACTTGAAATGCCATATTAATCTCCTGTTGCTACTTATCTATTGATATATCGGTTTAGAGGAACTCATCATTTCTATCCACCGACCAAAGATCACCGTTGTTATCTACAAATGAGTCTTCGTCAACTCCATTTTCGACAAACCCAAATGGCATCATGTCCTCTTCCATTTTGGCGATCTTCTCTTTCAAGAGTTCTTCTCTGATATTTATGTCTGTCAAATCTTTGAAGTAGTCTTGATTAGAAGCCCACGCAAACAAAATCAACGTGGTGATTAGATCATCATGGTGTCCCACCTCCGCTTCAAATGAGCCGCGTTTCGATACGAATGCAGCGAGTTCGTTTACGATATGATAATCATTGATGATTGCCTTGTCCTGCTCAACCATTTCTTTCAGTATGGTACACCCGACCCTTTTTACTTTAGGACTCATTCGCACCCCATGTTGAGTTTGATGGCTGCCAAATCCCCCATCCATGACTTGTCCCTTTCTTCCTCGCACAGAAGTGACCAAAAGATTTTCATATTCGAGGTCATTGTGCAAAATATCAACCACCTCTTGTCCGATGTCATTTATTTCAACAAGAACTTGAGCCTCATTGTATCTCATTGCAAAGTTGTAAATGAGATTTGGCAAAATAAATGGCTGCATATCATTGTTTCGGAACGTAGCGACCACTTCGTAAGGCATTCTATCAAAACGTATAATCGTAAACGCATGATAATCTAGATCCTTACCACGGGATACATCAAGACCTAAAAAATATTCTGCATCTGGGATAGGCTCTTGATAGATTGAAATGCCCTCGTCAGATGATTGCATTGGTCTGTGATAGACAAGAGTCTTAAGTTTCGCAGGTGAAATAAGTGTATTGACTGATCCCAAGAACTCACATTCAAACTCTGCCCGAAACTGCTCTGGTGATGTATTGCGGATCGTTTCCTTTTTCCACTTTTCATCACGACCCGGCACTTCAGACCAATGCACCTCTATGGGTGTATAAGAGTTTTTCTTTTCGATAGCGTCGTTCCAAAGTTTGTAATACATGTTCAAACCTTTGGGCGTGCTAATGATCAAAACTTTAGTTTCTTGTCCAGCAGAGATCGTAGGATAGACAGAACTGAAGAACTCGTCTGCCACGTTTTCTGGAACAAATGCAAACTCGTCAAGAAACAGCATGTTGAATGACCCACCCCGCACGGCTGAAGATGATGTCGAGGACGCAAGAATCTTCGAGCCGTTCTCTAAGTGAATCGAGCCTTTATTCCATTCGATGACCCCTTGCTGAAGCCACTTAGGCAAATGCTCATATGCCAACTTTAGACGACCTAAAAGTTCGCGTGCAGTGACCTGCTTGTTTGCCAAGATTGCAACATTCTTTGAAGAGTTGAACAAGACATAGTGCAAAAGGTAAGAAATAACGGTCGTTGACTTGCCGGACTGTCTTGGTAGTTTTGCAATAACGAAGCGATCCTTGTGGATTTTCTCGATCATGTTCTTTTGATATTCGTAGGGTTTGAATGGGACAAGACCATCGTCGAGAGAAACGATATTGATGTAAGTTTCGATGAAATACATCGGGTCTGAAGCACACTTGGCGTACTCTTCGATTTGTTCTTTTGTGTATTCTGTCTCTACGTTTGTCGCTTTGAGATTGATGTTTCCAAGGTAGGATTCTGCATCATGTTTCTTGGTCATTAGAAGTAATCCTCTTCACATGCTTCTTGGGCAGTTGCTTGTTGACCAACTCTTGAAGTTCCTTTGTTGATCCAACGAAGAAGGCGTTGTTTGTTACATTCTTTGCCTTATCTTCTGCCTCAAGTTCTTTCATCTGTTTATGAACATCGAGTAGTTCCTTATTTGCTTCTACTGATGTTTTGAGTAACTGACTAACAACTTCGAACGCACGCGGACTGTCGCTCTCAGACGCGACCTTGAGAATACCATCGAGTGCAATCTTGCCACCATCAATCAAGTCCTTGAGATTTTCACGCACCTCAGAATAGTCTTGTCTTTGATGTATTTGCTTACGCTCGGGAAACTTCGACAGGTCAATCTCAACCTGTTTACGCATTGGCATCTTTTCCTCTTTTTCAACAGGCTCAATATTGAGTGCGTCCTCTAGTGGATTTTTATTGCTCATGATAAGGTTGCTCCAGTGATACTTAGTCCACTACCAAACTCAAAGTTTTCTGTTGTGATAGATGCGTTAGGTGGCATGCTACTCGCACCGGACGGACCAGTGATTGACGAAATCGATCTCGCAATCGCTCCGGTCGGACCTGTAATAGACCCATCCGTATTGAAGCCACTAATGAATGTGGTAACATCGGTCTTGCGAATGATCTTGTTGGTTTTGATCGGGGAGAACACATAAGACAAAGCGGTAAACGATAGGTTGAAAGTCACGTTTCTTTGTGTTGACGTATCTCCCTCGAACTCAAACTCAGGAGACACCGAGTTGAGAATGATTGGCACATCAATCTTTGTGTTAAAGTTATCAGTAAAGTTGATTGTCAAAGTAAACTCTGGTGTAAAGTATGGCAAGATTTGTTCAACAATCTGCAAACAGTCATCAGTGCTTCTTCCACCAATAGCCAAGTTGAAACCAATGTTATAAGGAACCTCAGTAAACTGAGTTTTATTTTGCTCTACCAAACCAGTCGTGGGATTCACTGCTCCATCCACATAGCGTCTAAAAACAGTGTTTCGTTTTCTCGAACCATCGTAGTCAATGTTTGTGATTGAAAATCCCATCCGAGGGAGAATCTGCCCAATATGTGTGTCTGATTCATCACCTTTCAGTAGAGGAAACTCTCGCAGCATTCTAATAAACTTCTCTTTTGGTGAATACGAGACTGGAACAAGAATCTTCTTTTCAAGTTGTCCAGAGGAGTTCAATCTTTGCACATAAATGTCATCAAAAAGACTACCGAACCCAATCACAGTTTTGCGAATAGTCTCATTGTAAAATGTAGTAAACATTAGAAGTTACCCTCCGAGAATGGGTCTTTCTCAGTAAAGTCAAGAAAACTCGCTGCCTCAAAGTCAATCTCTGTGTTATCTTCAAGACCGTCTTTAGCAAAGTATTCTTGTGTTAGACCAATAGTATGAATGCCAAACGATGCTCCAGAGGCATCACCCCGCATACAAGTCGCACCAACTGTGGTTCCGTTGATAAGTCGAATCGTCGCGGTGTCCGTATTGGTATCCCATTCAATGATGTCGATAGTAGCCCCTGTGACGCTTCCTGCTGCGTCCGTGTAAAGGTGACCTCGTTCCCCATCTCTAAACTCTCCCGTCCCTGCGGTGGCTCCTACGACGAGCAACTGGTCAAATGCGGACATGGTTACGCCATCGATTGCATCGAAACCTGAAGTAAAGTCCTCGCCGGTATACTTGAAGAAACTGCAACGCATTTCGAATGTAAAGGTTTTACCAAAACTAAAGAAGTTCTTTTCTCTTTCAACAAAGTTGATTTCAAAAAGTGACTTATTCAAAGGGAAAAAAATCAGGTCGCCTTCTCTGGGAGATGTGTAGTTTTTATGACTAAACACTTCCTTGAATCTTCTTCCCGACACTGCAACGACCATCTCATCCTTGATCTCAAGACCAAACTGACCCATGATTTCGCCTTCGCCCTCGAAACCCTCGTAGTTTTCGACGTACATCTCAATGTCTCTGGCATCAGAAAACAAAACAATCTTTGCATCACCTAGCGGGTCATCAGTATTTTCAACTGTTCGCGGAATATAGACCATATCAACGCCATGAATCTTGATGGCTTCATCTACGAGATCCTGAACGAGTGTTTGCTCGTTTCTGGCTGCGAACTTATTGAAGTATTGATTAGTTGCCATTAGCCGACCCAGAAGTTAGCGGGGAGTTCGTACTTATCTTGAAGTGATTCCTCGATCCGCTCCATCTCCTCCTTTGCTTGAGACATAAGTTGATCACCATTAAACTGAACACCACCCGGAAGGTTGATTCCTTGATATTTCATCAAGTTGGTTCCCCACTGGTATTTAAAGGCAGCGGTCGTATATTTCTTGAGTAAGATATCGTTAAAGATTTCTGTATATGTTGCAGGATCTAGAGATGCATAAGCCTCAATCACCAAAAAATCACCAGAGTTCAAAAGGTCACCGAAATCCATGTCAATATAGATTCTGTTTGTTACACGACTAAATCGCACAGACTTTTCTGGAGAGAGCATGTCCTTCAACATTTGAATGTAACTTTGTGTAATAGCGTATTGTGACATGTTTCCGGGCGCACGAATACCATACACATCACTGAGTGCGAGTTGATAGTCCACGCTGAACATGTTTGTTCCTGCACCACCCGCGTCAAACTGAAAAACCTTGTAAACAGAAACAATGTTGCTGCCCGGAGACACCTGTGGTGAGTCATTGGGACCAGTGCTACCGATGTTTCCAACATCAATAAACCCGTTTGTGATATCGGTGTCAGTGACTTCGTACTTGTAGAAAACCTTTTCTACACCATCAAAGTGATACTCTGCAAAAATCTGCAAAGCGTCATCGAGTGCATCCTCAAGTTGTGCGTCATCAACATTGATCTCGATCACTGGTGCGCCGAGTTTTCTTAGAGCATACTGTTTTAGTTCTTCTCTTGTCGTGGGTGTTGCCATCTAGGTCGCTCCTTGTCCTTTTATATGTATTGGAACGAGGCTTCCTACGTCTTTTCATTCCACCCTTTGGTTTATGCTCAGACTCACTCATTAGAACGAGATATTCGTGATTTCACGAATCGTTGTAGCATCGTTCAGACTCTTGATCGTTGCATCAAGCGTCAGTTTTGTATCAGTCTTAACTTTAAACAACTTACCGAGTGCATCGTCAAACTCAGAGATCGGATGTTCTCCAGTGCTAGCAGATCCACCAGTAACGGCATTGAAAGTAATACCCACAACACCGAAAGTTGCACTTGTCGCTCCCAAGAATGGCACATGATATGACGAAATGTAGTCAGCACTTCGACCCTTTTGATTGACCGACAACAGGTTGCTAATCGTTGAGAGTTCAGTGAGGTCAGTTGTTCCCTTAAAGAAGATTGCGGTTTTGTTGGCTGCGACCCCATAAGTAATCGCATTAAATGTCGCACCATCAAGTGAAAGACTTGCTTGATCTTTTACAAACTCTCTGAAGGAGTTGACGTTTTTAACAGTTTTGATGTCGCCGCGTGCAGCCTGTGAAGTCGCCCCATCAGGAGTCTCAAACAAGAACGGTCCCGTTCGTCCAATAAAGCCAGCGGTAACCGAGTTTCCGGTAGCACCAACAAGCATGATTTCAATCGAGTTCGTTGCACCCGTTGTAAACCCATCAAAGAATCTGGCAAAGTAACAATCAAAGGTGACACTCGAATCATTATCCTTGATGACAAGTTGTGTCATATGAGTGGGACCAGTTACAGCAAGTCTACCAATCCCGTTTGTGGTTCCGTGCGGGAACGTAACTCTATGAGAGATACGAGGGTCAGGAATAGTTCGCACATCCCCTGAACCATTACCAGTTTGTCCAGATCCGCTATTTGTGAAAAGATCAGATGAGGTCGTTTTAATCGTTGAGGACGAAATCGATTCTTGCACATAGTTCAGATATGCTCTGTTAGCCTTGAACTGATTTAACTGCGATGTTGTTGAAAGAGTAGCACCGCCAGCCGAAACGTATTCGGTGGTTGTTGAACCAAGTGTAATGCCTCTAAAAAAGTTAACCCCATTTTGAACGAGGAGAACTCTTTCACCATTTTGATCACCGATATACTGTTGATTAGTAAATGTCATTTTTACTCCACGTTAAAGAACTTAGCACTAAAAGATCCGGGTGAGCGATAAATCGCACCGACACGTTGCCCAACCACCGCGTGGGTTTTTGATACAATCAAGGCAACACGGACACCCGTTGTGCAGTTGCCACGAAGATTAAAGGTAAGTTGTTGGGGACTACCAGAAACAAAATCATCAGTGTGAATCAAGTTTCTTCCTCTATTTGGACTGAATAGAACAACTCTTTGGTTATTAGCATCATCGGAAAGGTTGATTGAAGATGGTACGTTAAGCAGTTTTTCTTGATCAACTAGTGCAACAGCACCGATCACAGATCTAATCTCATTTGATGCTGAGATAGTAGGATCTCCTGTTCTTCTAGACTTAAGTTCGTTAACAAACAAGTAAGATGGCATTGTAATCTGAATATCAAAGTTACCAACTGCATATCTTTTGTTTCCAGATGCGTCGTACTCAACAAACTCAAGGTATACGGCATCCTCGTTCAATAAGTCAAACTTTGAGTCTCCACCAGCGAGATCGACACCCTCTTCATTTCTAGCCTCAAGAAGATTACTGTCATTACTTTGTCTTAGATCCATAACCATATCATCAGTGATGTTTCCACTAAATGTAATATTTGAAAACACTGACGTAGAAGAACCACCGTTGGGTGAGTCCGCAAAGATATTCTTTTGCGTGAGCGTGCCACCCTTAGACATGAGCGTAAGCAAGCCACCTGTCTCTGCGATAGTTGAACCAGCAGTTCCACCGAGAAGCAAACTACCACTAACAAGATTCAAACTACCAAAGGTGCTTCCAAACATCGTGGAGTTGATACCACCGATTGAAACTGTACCATCGTTGACAACAGTAAGCACCGGAGACATGGAAGATCCACTACTCTCCTGACCGAAAACACTAAAGTTTGTAGACTCGGTAGAGTCGTGTCTAAGTTCAACACCGACAGATGGCATCGAACCTTTGACCACGGTTCGCAGTCTATTCTTATCTTGGAAACCACTGAGTCTAGCCGTGGTAATGCTCGATGCACCCTCAAGTCCTTCATACTCACCAGTCGATCCAGAAATCGCAGTTCGAATAGCAATCGTGCTGCCACCAGAGTTTTGCAACAAAATGTCACTTGCAGAGGTGGCACTGGTTGATTCTGTGACAAGGTGATACGTTCCAAGCGGAAAAGTGATTCCATTCAGTCCGAATCTTCTCAATGTTTGATCAATAACAAGATTGGGACCAGAGGTGTCAAATGCATCTGTTCCGTTGGTCGAACCACCACCACGGAAAACTAAACCAACACTATTTGTTACACCACCACCAACTCTACCAAAGAAGATTTGTGAGCCATACTCTGCGACATCGCTTCCGGTGTAGCCAAGATTTTTAAGATGAAGGTACGAGATGGTTGAGCCGAGTGTAGTGCCACCGTCATTTGCTATTTGTAGCGAACCGAGAGGTCCGTTTTTGAACATATGAACACCGGCAGATCCACCAGTCTGTCCACCAAGCAACATGCCGCCAGATGCGGCAAAGCGGAAGGGCATATTTGAAAAACTTGACCCTGCATTAGTGCCGTTGAAAAGTGAGTATGCTTCAAAGGTCGCAGAAGCCGCTTTGATGATGATATCGCCAGTCGCGGTCGTTGGATCGTTGATTCCAGTTAGACCGATTGTGACCGCACCCGTCAAACCGTTGACACTTCGCACGACATTGCCAAACAAGGTCGCACCAGAGACATCTAAAGTCAAACCTGTAAAACGAACCTCGTTACTAAAAGTCAAACTTCCAGTAAAATCAGTGTCGCCGGTAGTTGCATCTTCCAAAGACAAACCAACAGTTGCAATGCCGTTTGTATTGATGGCAACAGTGATTCCTGTACCCGGAGTGATACCATAAACCGCAACAGGGTTTAGTGTTTCGACGATTTCATTCGTCTTATCAAACCATGCACGGAAGTTATCCGAAAGGCTAATCGTGTTCAGGTTGGTAAATGCATCTCCAGCCATATATTTTTCCTATTAGGTCTTGATTATGTAGTGCATCGCAACAAACGGTGGCATCTGTTCTTTGAGGTCTTTGTCAAGTGCCGCTCCCGAAACATCTCCAGTAGTTCCGTTTGGAGTAGTGCCAAGAGTGATTCCATCTGGGTGGAAAGTTTTACTATGTGTGTCATCAAGAATAAACTGTGAAGTTTTTGAGTTTCCCACTTTGTTACCAGAGTCACGGAACTTACCACTGAAAGTGTTATTATAGTGATCAGATGCATTTGCAGAGCAAAGTTGCAATCCTGCACCATCATTCGTGCTATCATTCCTAGCATTGAAGGGCGCACGACCCGGAGTCAAGTGGTTGTGTCCTTGAAGTCTATGTGATCCACCACTCGAACCTCTGGTTCTAATAACTCGAACATCACCGGCTTGCTCACTCGCGGTTCCAGAGATAAACCCATCATTGAAACCCTCAGTCGTTTGTCTAGCACCGATTGGCATGAATGATCGAAGATCTGGAAGGCGAACTACACTCGCATCATCATCAGAGAAGTTATACGCACTTCCAAGGACTCCTGCAAGATCGGGGAAACCGGCTTGATCCAACAATGTTCCATCACACCGCAAGAATCCGTCAGGAATGATTGCACCTGCATATGGGACCACAGCACCAACAGGCATAATAGTATTAAAGAACTGATTTCTTGTTTTCTTTCCAAGAGGCACAGCAGAAATAGAGGTGATGATTGGACTATCATTATTCGTTGTATCTGCGTTAGGAATACAAATCTTAATCTGATACTCAGTAAATGTACCCAACGTAGATTGACCGGCGTTATCTTCATCAGTCAATACATCTGCGGCAAAGTTGTTGACAACAACTTCATCTTCTCTGGATATGTTATATCCACCTTCAACTGGTCTGAGTTCAACGTAGTTTTGCTCTTCAATATTTTGATTACTAGAGCCACTCACTCTTGCAAAAACTTGCACCTTTGAAACGGCAGACGGGAAGATGCCGGATAGTTTAACATTAATGTTATTAGCACTCTTACCCAACCCTACAATCTTCGAGTAATACGTTGCAACACTAGATGACTTTTGATCGTTCGCGTTTTCTTCCGCCGAGTTTTCAATCGAAGTCGAAGTAAATGACTTGATGGCAAGAAGTTTACACTGAGCCTCATCAATCAGTGGTGAAACCGATCTTACACTAGAGAAGGAAACTCTAGCCGATGTTGGTTTGCCACTTGTCTGTCTAACGAACCTGTAAGTTGCGTTTGGCTGTGTCGTAATGTCATCTCCATCATTGACGATGGTAACCTGCATGTTATTTCTTGAGAGAATATCTCTTGCATTCGCAAAGTAGAAAACACTGTATTCATTTGAGGTGTCAAATACAACATCAGGTGTGAAGGTAACTGAGGCACTTTGAGTACTTGTAAACAACGAGCGAACAAGTTTAAGATCAAGGAATGTCTCAGAGTAAATAGTTCTTTGACCATCATTTCTAGGGACAAACAAACTGTTAAGTTTTCCACTGTCATCACTGATCGTTGTGTTAAGAGCAAAGCCATTATCATTAGTCAATACGCTAAGTGCATACTGACCCGGAGTAAGATAAACAGGTGCTTCGAACTCAAAGTCTGTCAACTCCGTAGTAGAGATGTCTGCTGCTCTTAGTGTTTTTTCAGAGAATGGCACGACATAGTTTCTTCTTGGCGAACCGTTGTCATCAACTGGTCGGATCTGAATACTGACAGTTGTATCATCAGTTTCTGGCTTGTCAGAAAAACTTAACCTTGCAGTCGAAAGCATCAAACCGTCAGGGAAAAGATTGGCATCAACTGTAAAGGTTTGTGCCAGAGGATCTAGAGAGTTGAAAACATTTACGCCAATGCCACCAAGAGAGTCAATGTATTCAGCACCGAGGAATGTTTCTGTATTGGACGCATCTCTTCTCTTGATAGGTGGTCGAATAGAGTCGATTCCATTTTCAACCGTCTGGTAGTTACCCAATGCGTAGAAAGTTGCATCCGCTGATGATGTTGCCGTAGTGATCACACCAGAGGTCAGTCCATCAGAAACACGAACAATCTTTTCTCCAGTTAGGAACGTATCAGTGGGAATAGTTACACTAAAGTCAAACGTTCCTGATGAGTTTGCGGAGTAACCACTCACGGTAGATCCAACGAGAGTCTCATCAAAGTAAAGATAGTGGGTTGCGTTTGGTTTTACGTTTTCAACAACACCCGTGATCGTGACAGCCTGCATATAAGGCACAACGGAAATGTCGATGAGTCTATCACCAACTTTTCTAACAATCTTCTCCGACAACACGCGACGTACAAATGACGCACGTTTACTGGTGGACGAATAACGCTTGTTGTCTGGGTCATTTTGTGGTGAGTCATTCTCATCACCAATAACTCGACCAAACCACAAACTTTCCCAGTCTTTCCACTGAGTGCCAAAGCCAAATCTTTTTCCGTCCACCCCAGTGGGTGCAGAGATCGCCTTTTTCCATGCGTTGTTTTCACCGGAAACATTAACAATAACTTTTGCTGCTTTTGTCTCACTCCAGTATCGATCAAAGGCTGGCTTGAGTTTAATCGTTCCTAAGTAATCAACGATACCAAAGGGGTTTGGTGAAAGTGTTGCACCTCGACTTGATTGATTTGCGATATAGTCAGCAGTCCCTTGAACTGCTGCGGTGGCAAGTTTACCGTAGTTGGTATCATAAATCTGTGTGTTTGCGTTAACAGCAATCGTACCTGATCTTGAGAAAGTCTGGAACGGAGGATGAAGTTGTGCGGACGTTGGATCAATCGAAACATTGTGCTGTGCTTTGGTGACATCGGCGTTGCCGTGACCAATCAAATCATCAACATACACACCAGTATCAAGAGCCTCCGCACCGGGGAACAATCCAAGTGCAGAAGCGATTGCTTGTGATCGCAGCGCATTTCTGTAAATAAACTCTGCATCGGTAAACGCGGTGTCTTCAATGTCACCGATATCTTGCATCGTAAATCTTTGAGTATCGATATATCGAACATTCACAGAGTTATCATCAATGGTAAATGCATCTAAGAAGATACGATACAGTTCAAGATCTTTTTGGTTGACCTTTGGAACAACAGGGTTTGTTGATGGCTCTCCTTCAACAAGTCTCAAAACTCTATCTTCACCAAGAGACAAAACATCAACTCTCGGAAGGAAGGTGGTGAATGAAACTTCTGATCTGTCTTCCAAGAAATCATATGGAGTCGGAACGGTGTTAAAGTTGAAATCTATTCTGTTCAGTTCGGTTCTAAGGGGTCTAAAGTCAAGTGCATCAAACAGTCTGAGTGTATCACCAGTGTCAGGATCGATGAATGTCGGAGAGTCTGAGTAATCATTCAACTCAGTGATTGCAGCATAACTTTGTCGAGTAAACGGCGCACCGAAGCCACTTTGTTCGTGAGTAAACTTTCGATACGTTGCGGTTAGTTCTGCACCTTCACTAGATAAAGTTTCTCCGTCAGCAAGAATCAATCTAGCAAAGTCATACATGTCAACTCGTTGACCAGTATCAACAATAAACTTTGATGTAACGTCAGTTCCACCATCAAGGATTGAGATAACATCAAACAAGTCAGAAACAACCGTATCAGATCCACCAGCATCAAGTCCCCGTCCGTTGAAAACATAAATGGTATTATCACTTGTCAGTGGTGTGACCGCTGCCGTTTCTGTGACAAGTGTTTTCTTACGAATGGTTTTGTCAGAGGCATCAAGACTATATTTGAGTGGGACAGTAGCGTAAAACTCTTGGTTTGCAAACTTCACCGCATCATCAAACTGAACTTTGAGTGAAGGAGTACCAGTGTTATCAATCGTTGCTTCGTATGCGGACGCACCGGGGAAAGTCAAGTTTTGACTTCTACCATTGCCCTGATTGGAATCAAACTCAGTAATCAATACCACCAAACTAGACGAGTTGATAAACTCGACAGCACCAGACCCAGTTGGCAAAGTGAAGTTAATCAGACCGCCAGAGTCAGAAGTTCCCGTAAAGATTTTGTTGGCTGTGAAATGTCCAGTGTGTGTTTCACCATCAATCGATTGTGTTGCAAAGGTATTTGGAAGTTTAAAAACCTTTCTGTTTGATTGAAGGGTGACATCGTTTCCGGGGGTTGGGGTTGTGAAGCGGAAAAGGTTGCTATTTTCACTCGGTGCAGGAGAGCCATTCGTTGGGTCATTGATTTCGGCAGAGGTATTGACCGAGTTCATGAAGGTCAAGTTGTTTGAGGTAAACAGACTGAACTTTCTACCCGTAGATGGATTTGTACCCATCTCAATACCAGTGACATGAAATCTGAGGAACGCATTTTCGCCCTCAATCGATCTAGAGGATGGACGAATGTTTACAAATCTACACTGTCCGATACAAGTATCTCCGTCAAAGATCTTGAGAAATGTACCCTTTTTCAAGTGTCCGATGTCGAGAGTGTTGAGATCGCCATCAGGATTGCTCTGTGTTGGAAGAGTGTAAACGTTCGTATCAACAAAAGTTGACTCAGTAAAGTTCAACTCTTGTCTGCCAAGTTGCTGCGTGGTTCTTGCTTTATTAACAATAAACTTAGATGGAGAGATGGTTTCAAACTCATATCCAGAGACATACGCTTTGCCCGGAGACAAAACTGCACCAAGTTTAGTGGTGTCAACAGAACCAAAAACATCTTCGTGTGATTCGACCGTCAGCGTAAACGGGTTGACCGTGTAGTTGCCAGATTCATCATAAGTTCTTCTTGCAAGCGTACGCAAGAGGTCGCCATACTCTGCAAACTTAACCTTTTTAGTAACTGTGCCTGCGTCAACTCGAACGAGTTCAACATAATCACTCGTTCCACCAGAGATACCAAGAGCGGAGGAGTCTTCCGATCCTGACAATGCTCTTTGTGAAAGAGTCGGGGTGATTCTAAATCGATCAGCACCGGGAGCATTAAAGTTATTGAATCCATTTGCAGGATCATTCAAAGAAGAATCATCACTTGCATCAATGATGGTCTTGGTGACATCAAAGCCAACCGACACGGTTGGATTGTTAAACTCTCGGTAGGCTGCGGTGATTGAGTATGGTGCGAGTGTTTGAGGCTCGTTCAAACAGAAGTAGCCATCAAGATAGTAGATACCACGTTCTACGGAGGTGAGGTTTGTGATCGTTCCAGTAGCAGGGGCGATTGCCGAGCCAGAGTTAAAAGTAATATTAACTGCTGAGTCTGCCGTTGTTGAAAACGCAGTGCCAGTAAAAGTGCCTGCCGTGTTGTATGAAAAGAAAACAACTTGCTCGTTGTCTGCTGTCAGTGCAGTGGCATCAGGGGTTCCAGTGGGTGTATCAAGAACAGAAACCACGGTTGCAAGTGTATCGGAGGACACATCGGTGGTGGTGATTTTTCTACCGACGAGTGAGTTGAGATTTTCAGAAGACAGAGCGGAGTCGGTTGCGATGCGAGCAAAAAAGCCATTGAATACAGAGACTTCACCGCCGCTAACAAGAGAACCGTTTTCGAAGATGTGATCGCCAACTCGCTCGATTTGATTTTGCAGAATAGATTGAAGTGTAGAGAGTTCTCTTGCTTGAACATTTTGACCGGGACGGAACAAAACCTTGAGAAACTTCTTCTCTGGGTCAAAGTCATCATAGTAAGGGCTTCGTGCCATCAAGGTGCTATCAAAAGCACTCGTATCTGTATTCTTTCCGATTGTCATGAATCTCTCCTATTAGAAATCGAACACCATTTCGATAACATCTTCCTGCTCGTCCTCGCGTGAAACAGCAGTGATACCTTCTATGTATAACATACGACCAGAATCCAAATCGATTTCTGGACCGTTAATCGTTTTGATTGTTGCTTCACCAACAGTAGTTGTGAGTTCCTCTTCAACTGTAAAGTCAACGGTTCCAGATGCATTTGCTCCATAAACTTGAGTTAAGAAAATCGTTGCAGTCTTGGCAGTGGAGTCAACATCTTTAACTTCCGCGATCAAACCAACACCACCAGATCCACCAGTGATAGCGGTATCAATCACAGGCACAGTGTCAAACGAAATACCAACTTCGTGTGTGCCTCTCCAGTTTTGTTTTGGGATTGTCAAAGTCGTATCACCAAGTCTTGTTCTAACACATTTGATATCTCTGTTTTTGACGGAGAGTGTTGTTCCAGTTGAATCGATCACTTGCAAAACTTCATTTTTGAGATACTCACCACGAATCGTCTTGATGTTAAAGTGTCCACTGTTTCCGTCTTTGGTAAGTGTTGAGATTTCTCCGAAGGATCTGCTCGACTCCCCGTAAAGCAAATCACCAACAACAGCAAAGTTGTCCACGATTGGATTGCCACTGACTGACTGAATGTCAACTCTTGTCAATGTCGATACATCATGACCAGCCAGTCTACCACTGTCTTCATAACTTGCACCAACTTCAAAGTCCGATGCAATAAAGATTTCACTATATTCATTTTGTGTCATGATTCCAAGGTCGTTGGACTCAAGCCGAATGTAAAGTTTTGCCGCCGATGCAAAAAGTTCAAACACAGGATCTTGACCGACTTCTTTAAAGATCACAGGAGTCAGTGTGGGATCAGAACCACTGGCGGCAGATGTGCTAATCGTTGCGGTGGCTGTTTTAAAGTTTGAACCGGAGTTTACCACAATGATGCCATCAACGTTTCCAGAGTTGTTCGTGGATGCCATCGCAGTCGCACCCGAACCGTCTCCTGCAAAGGCAACAAGCGGTCGAATCTCATACTTGTCATTTTGATTTGCGTTCGCAGAAAGAGATGCATGAGTAACAGTCCTTGATGCACCATCGTAATCATTAATGGCAACGACAAGTCCTGTTCTGGGTCCGGTGTTAAACTTCAATGCATACCCGTTGTAGTAATCATCAACTGCTGATGCTTGCGTGCTTAGAATGGTGGTGGTTGCACTTGATGATTGAACTTCTTGGTTTTGTCCAGCAAGAACAACTCTTGAGTAGACAGCATCAGAGCCAGCAGAAATCTTTACCTTTTGGATCTTACCGTTGTTTACACTTTGTCTTGCTTCGTATTGAGTGGTGTATTGGAAAATGTCCTCATCAGTTTCTTCATAACTTGACGGTGCGAGGTCACTGTAGTATGGAACAATCTTGAGCGGAATATATGACGCATTCAAAAACTTCTCAAGGTCACCCGTGACTCTTGCAACAAACTTCCATTCGTATCCATCACCCATGACCTCTGGGACAGTATCAACAAGAGTGGGTTCAGTCACAGAGTTTCCACTACCTTTTGTAGTGCAAACAAAAACATTATTGTCTCTGTTCAAAACGTAAAACGTTTTTGTTGACATATCAACACTTGGGTCAAACTCATCGTAGGCTGTACCACTCGTCCAGTTTACGCGATCAATGACATACGCAATATCAGTTGGCGAAATCAGTTTTGCATAAGTGATGTTTTTTCTAGACAACGTATCGTTGCTTTCGGTTCTGGTCGTTTGACCTGTGCCAGTGATCTTGCCAAAGCCAGCAAAAAGATTCTCTTGACGAAACGGATCAAACTGATCGCGGAACGCCTTGGTAAGTTGAACTTTAAGTTGTGGATCTAATGTTGCTGTTGCCATGGTTTATCCTTAGTAGATAGTCTCGTTAATAAACTCTCCGATATTGAGATGTTCGAATGCGAATCTTTCAATAGCACTGTTTACCTTGTCGAAGTTGATCCCACCAGTGCCAATCGTATCGAACGTGAAACCTGTATCAGTATTTAGCAGTAGTCTTCGAGAGCCATCTTGATTCGGTACATTTGTGAACAATCCGTTTCGCTCTGCAATGGTGACCACGACTGCAAGTGTGCCACCTTTTGCCCTGACTGCTGCGAACTTAGAACCGGAGGCATTCTCGTCTGTAATGCCCACAACATCTCCGATAGCGGTTGGTCTATCTGATGATCTCTGAACGACAACTGATCCAATCGTCATACCAGTAAGAAAG
>VMHT01071771.1_pt1 | contig 25389 bp, 42 predicted proteins | sample 4693611 | NCBI WGS metagenome assembly VMHT01 (sample SAMN12280063, study PRJNA550983) | marine metagenome | isolation source: seawater sampled from same location over 5 years 0.02-0.2 micron viral filtrate | place: USA: collected off the coast of southern California halfway between the port... ...
AACTGCTGAATTGTTTGCCCTGCCTCTTTGGGGATTGTTTTCCCACCAATTACCGGACTTACAAGCAATCATTTCATGGTCGTCTGCTGAAAATAAACTAATCATAGCCGCACGACGAATACCACCACTAAGAACTGCATCAGCAATATGGCACATAATGTCATGTGCTTGAATAGGTTTCAGCATAGAACCATTAGGAATGTTTTGAAGCATACCTTCAATTTTAACAAGACATTCTCTCAATGGTTGTGGGCCTGGGGCTTTTCCTCCAGAAGTTTTCAAAAGAGAACCTTTTGGTCTAATATCCGAATAATCAAAAGTAGGAGTAGAAGTTCTAATACCAGTATAACATTCCATTAGGATTTTAACTGCATCAGCCCAACCTTCAATAGAATCATTAACTAAATAGCGTCGTTGGCGATTAGGATTAGGGTTTTGAATAGGTGTCATTAATTCAACATGGTGTCGTTGAACAGAATAACCTACGCCAGTTCCTCCTAACAATAGGAACATAGCCTCGCTAAAAGCGATGTGAGTATCAATAGGCATATAAGCACAATTGTAGACCCGATTAGGGCTAATCTCAATTGGCTTACCACCGAATTGCATTGAACGCATAGAAGGCAATACCTTCTTAGTTTTGACAAAGTGAGTATAAACATCACGAATATCCTCTTCTAACTGAGGATAGGTTTTGATGTGCATTTGCATATTTCTTTCAACAATTTCATCCCACGATTCTCTTCGGAGTATTTCGGGGTTGTATTTTGCATATTTCATGTGAACTGTAATATCTGATAAAATCTTTTTGTTTGGGGCTTGAGTCATAATTAACACCTATATTTGCTTCTTTTGGGTAATTCTGAAAGATTGGAAAAGGAGGCTAACCAACGATTACCATCGGTTATCACCCATTCTTTTTCTTCAAGGAATACCCAGTCCTTAAAATGAAGAATTGCTTCTTCACCGCAGGTATTCATCAATTCATCTGTTGATGAAAAGACATGACCTGCGTAATCTATCCGAGTCTGCCCGTCGCAATAAATGTAGCCCTTCTTGCCCATAGCGAGGACATGGCGGGGTGGGTAAAAGTCGGGTTTGACTACTGCTAAACCATTTATCTGAATACAGGAGGAATAAGTCCATCCTTTGAGGTCTAGCATTATTTTTAATCCATTTTGGTTAATAAAATTTATTAAATCGGGTGTCATCACCCGAAAAAGGGGATAGCGCAGGATGGATAAATCCTACGCTACCCCCGAATTGGTGGTTTGGAAGAGTAAAGAGAAATCAATCTCAATAGTTTCCTCCAACAATAGCGGGGGTCAAATCCACCGATTGAACGGTGTCCCAATTAATTTCCCCGATAGATTCTCTAGCAACCATTTCACCGTCAATAAACACCCAATGGGTTGGGTGTTGGTCAATTTGGTCAATAACTTCCTTTTCTGCAAGGACAACTTCTGTGTGTCCAGTTTCGTTCATAATTCTCAACTTAATCATATTATCATCTCCGTTGTGTTTTCTCTACTCTTCCAAAGTATATAAAGGAGTCCACCTACTCCAATGGGTAATCTGCGTCGTCAAGGGCGGCAAGTAAGCCAATGCCCACAAGACCCGTCGCTACGCCGAATGTTCCCCAAAATGCAATCTTTGCTAATGTTTTTATCATTCTTCCATCTCCCGCATAATTTTTACCAATTTATTATTCATGGTAATCAACTGTTTTTGAATCTTTTCTCTAAACTTTTTGTTATCAGCCTCAATTTGAGACATGAATACATCAATTTGTTTTTGCATAGAAACCAACAATGCTTCATACAAATCACTATTTGTAAGCGTTGATAGCGCATTACTAATCTCTGCTGAAATCAGCACATCAATATCCGACACTTTATTGTTCAAAGTTTTCATCTCTGAGCGAAGAGATTCTTCAAGATTCTCAATTTTACTTTGAGTTCTGTGAATGTGTTGTTCTCTTTTTCTCGTTGCTTGACATTTATCACAATGATACTGCCATGCGGCAGATTTAATTGTTCTCGTAACAAATGTAATTTCGCACATTTGACATTCTTTTTGTATTCCTGCCATATTTATTCCTCCCTATCCATCTTTTCAAAGTTTCGTTGTTCTCTAAGATATGAAGATAGAATCATATCTAGTTTTTCAGGCAAGGCATCAATGACACCTGCAATCAACCGCCGGTTAAGACTCAACCAAAGTCGGTGATAAGTATTAATCACTACCTTTGGTTCATCGTTTTCATTCTGTGATATAACCATTGGTGGCATATCTTCTGCGTCAATTATTCTAAATTCTACATTTGGTGTTTTTGGCATCATATTAATTCCGTCCTTTCTTTTGTTATTGCTATTGGGTGTTGAAAATAATTTCCAACTTGGTTTCCGTCCTCATCATACATCTCTTCTAAAAGATTATCTACGCAAAATTGCTTAGCCCTTTCAAAGGGAACATATTTTCTTTGTTTGATGTGTGGACTAATTCTATGCAATACAATATTAAATTGCTTAGCAAATCGTCTTTGTAATGCAATCATTCCTGCTCTAATAGTGTTATCCATAGTATTCGTTGTTGGCTTAATCAAGCCAGCATGAATCAAAGCATTTTTTAATTCTTCTGTTGTTGCACCATCATTGTTCAACATTACATTGAGCAACACGGTTTGTATTGTTTCTTGTTCTGTGTGCATATTTCTTCCTCATTGTTTATTTGTTTGGGGTGAAATGGCCTTCGGGTGAGTCTATTTAAAGAACCCACAACCGAGGCCGTCCCTCCCAAAAAGTTAGTTATACAGTAGAAAATGGCGGGCGTATCAGGATTTGAACCCGAATCTCCGGCTTAGAAGGCCAGAATGCTATCCATTACACCATACACCCATTGAGCCATTTTTCTATTGTGAATACGCTTCTGCAAGCGTGAGTGCGTTCAAAGTATTCTTCGTATGAATGATACCCTCAATGCGCTGAATGTCGTCATTCTCATTTCTATCCACCGAATTAACGACCAACTGTGCTACAATTTGTGCCAGTTTTTGTGGGCTTGTGTTGATTAACAAGCGAGATAATTCGTCTTTCAAATGGTCTTTGAAGTTTTCATGTGCTAAACAATCTATACATTCAACATTCTCCATAATTTCAAGACGATGGTTTGGGACTTTATACCATCCCGTTCCTTCACATTTTTCACATTTCATTTAAAAGTCCTCCGTAATTGAAAAAAGTTTCACTTTCTTTTGATTCCAGTATTGGAGGCAAACCATAGCAACCACTAACATATTGTAGTTTTTTGCTGATTGGTTTAGACGGTAATCATCAACAGTTTTGTTATACAACTGTTGAGCAATTCTCAACTTATCCATCACGATTACTTCTTCTAAAACCTCGTATGTTTCTCCAAATTCTTTTTTGAGAGATTCAATCATTTTCATTTCAACATCATTATACATTGTCATTCCTCCATCAGTTGTTGTGGGTATCGTGGTTTGCGGGCATTGTAGGCACGAACACCTACATTATATTTCTTTGCGTAGTGGTTTGCAGGAAACCATTCAGGACGACGGTTTTTGCGCCATTCAGCAATACGCCACTTGCCCTCAAGATAATAGTGGCGATAAGAGTCAATTACAAAATCCCAGTTAGGAATATCCCTTGGATTAGGAATCCGATACTGGTCATCCATAGCAATTGAAACTGGTTGTAGTCGCTTCTTTTGAAACGGGTGTTCAAACACCACATCAAAATAAGGAATACAATCAAGGATTCTTTGTAGAGTTCCATGAGTTTTTTCGTAGCGATGAGTGTATTCATCGCAAAGAGCCAAACCATGTTCATAAAGCCAGTTCCAATTAGCGTAAGTTTGCCTCGCCCAGATGGTTGAGGGGTGATTTAGCATGGCTGGCTTCATTAATTTTGACTCGGTGAAGGCATGAAAAGCCTTAAGGTCTTTCAATTGAGGTTCCATTCCAAATTTTTGAACATATTGCATATAAAGAATGTTAGTATGCAACATTTGACAGGTTTCAGTCGGCATCTTGATAATGTGCTTATCAATCATTTGTTGAGCCGCTTCAACAGGATTTCGTGATAGTGCAAAGATATTCATTGTTCTTCCTCCACATCAACAACCATTCCTTCCAACTGGTGAATTGGAAATTCATTACTACAATAAACGCATGTAATGCATTCAAACTCTCCGTAAATACATTTACTATTAGTTGAATCGTATTCTTTATGGCCTTCCTCATTTGGGAAGATAGGGTATTGATGAATTTCTGTTTCAACTGACACTATTCCGCCCGTTTTACCACAACTAGGACATTTGTATGTTTTCATTCTTCTTCACCCATTGAATTAAGGTAATCAGCAGCATCAACAAACTCTCTACATTGTATTGTCAATTCTTTAACATTTGCTTGATATTCTGCTTTTGACATCTGACTACGGTTTTCCCAAGATGTTCGGAAAGCCTCCACAGTATTAAAATTGTAAATTGTAGTTTTGCTAATCGTTCCATCATTATAAAGCGTATTTCCATATTTAACTTCAATAAAACTATTCATATTTATTCCTCCTCGTAATCATTTTTCGTTAATTCCAGCAGTTCTTTAGCAGTATAGCGAGCCAAGGAAAGAGTAGTTTCCCAATGGCTGTCGCCTCTATCATAATGCCTCAAAGTAGATAGTGCATAATCATGCAATTCCCACATTAGTTTCTTCACTTCTTCATTCATTTCTTTATTCATTTTCATACATCCTTTTTATTGATATTTGGTATGCTTGAAAAGGAGGCATACCTAAACTCCTTAGTTCTTTGAATACTCTTTTTCTATTGTTTTCTGCCCAACAACTTCGCAGCAAATACTCTTTTTTGTATATGTGATGTCTGTCGGACGGAATTATATCTTTCATTAATTTCATAATAAAACCTCAAAAGGTGGGGGGAAACGACTCATAGAATGCAACAACTACTATTCTGGGAGGTAAAAGATTGTCGTTTTTATTAGAAAAACCCCGTGAGTGGGTGCAGGAAAACCATCTTTATGACTAAAGGCCGTCGGAGCCTTTGATGATTTTTACTTTTAAACCTGCGGTATCAATGGCGGCGAAACACCCCCCAATAAGGGATTACGAGTCCGCCTATTGAATATATTCACTAATCAACTTGCTTGCTTGCATTTTGGTTAGAGCCATAGTCTCGCCTTCAAAGCCAAGACTAATCAAGTAGTTGATTTGTTTGGTTGTTGCTGGCTCATGGGTCAAAATTCTTTTCATTGTTTCAATTTGCCCTTTGGACATTGTTTTACCAGACATCATTTGTTCCTTAACACTTGACAAGAAACCCCGTTCCCAATCATTACCAGCATAAGTTTCATCAAATACAGGAATACCATAATATCCACAAAGATTTTCAAACTCGGAGTTATTGTCCCTAAGTGTATCTTCCTCTTCCATTTGCCTTCTAATTGCTCTTGCTTTACGAAGTTTTTGGGCTTCAATTTCTTGAAGTCGTCGCATTTCTCTTGCTTCAGCACGACGCTTTTCCTCTTCAATTGTTTGAAGACGACGCTTCTCAACATTTTCAGGTAAATTGTAAATACGCTGACGCTCGGCTTCCCGTTCTTGACGGGCAATTCTTTCTCTTTCTAAGCGTTGTTGTTGCCGTAGTCGTGCTTCTGCTAATTCAGCAATTCGTTCTTCTCTTCGCTTTTTAGCGTGATTAAAACGAGGCAAATACTGAGATTGCATAACATAGAAATAAGACAAGTCCTTCATCAAGTTATCGTTAGGATAGCCAGTTGTATTGATTTGAGCCTTTGGGTTATCGGGGTGATTCCACCTCCAAACGATAGAAGCCATCTTATATTCAGGACTACCAAATTGACCTTCGGCTCGCTTACGCATATACTTTTCAGTTTCATACCATTGAGTTTCAGGGTTATAATTGGTTTTACCGCCCTCACGAACATTGAAGAACAAATCCATTTCTTTGACTGAATCAAACATCATCTCAAATCCAGCACCGTTGGCTTTCCACCATGCTTCGGCTTTCATTGATTTTGTTCGCACATCAATCCATTCTTGAATCTTCTCATCGGTAATAGCATCAATAGAAATGCCTTCATCTTCTGCAATTGCTCGCATAATTAGATAAGTATTGATATGGTCGCTACCAACACATTCAACGACACCGTTTTCGGTGTTAGTGATTTGAAAGTGATACTTGACAATATGACCACAAAGACACTTGCCTGTTCCCATTTGTGAGTTAGAAACCCAATCAGGGATTTCATCATTACCATCCCACCAAACTTCTCCAGTAGCAATCCATTCTTCCTTTGCTTCATCATAGTTATCAGCAACAGATAATTCTGTCATTTTACGCTTCAAGGCTTTATCCCATCGGCCATGACCAAGTTCTCTCTTAGCAATAATAGATTCCATATTTATTCCTCCAAAGGCAGGGTGTCTTGATTACCGTTCCAAATGATTTCATTTGGGATGCGGTATGTTCGTTCACCAATTTCACCACAATCTAAACAAACAAAGTGCTGATGAATGGTATTGTATATCTCACCCAATTCTAAATCTTCGGCTGTCAATTCATAATCAACATGACGACAATGCATTCGTGTAATCATTCTTCTCCCTCCAAATTAGTGTATAGCACAATATCGTTCAACTGAGAGTATTCAGCAATATCTTTGATATTGACAATATCTCTCCAGTTGTGCATAACGAACCGTGTTATCATTTCGTTCCAAACTGGGAATTGCATTAAAAACAATACCATATCGTTGTCTGACCATTTGTCTGTAATCTTCATAAATTTTGCATATTTCATTTTTTCACCTCAAACTTTTCCTGGTTTTGGGCCAACATAGAACAAATTCTTTTTAGCCCGTGTAATCGCTACATAGCAAATATTGTTCTCTTCCTTATTTCCATAAGGATGAGGCATTCGCTCAGTTGCGAGAATATAAACATTGTCTGCTTCAAGGCCCTTAGCCTTGTGAACAGTAGAAAGCATAATTTCACCTTTATCATTTCCATCAAAGACACGCTTAATCTCTTCAATGACTCCACCAACAGTTGTTGCTTTCTTGACGAAAATCATAATACAATCACGCTTATCTTCAAGAGCCATCGCTTGATTCTCTTTGTTTTGGTCAAGAAGTCGTTGATGGTTATATGCAAAGTCCTTTTGGAACAACTGCAAAAACTCATCAACGCCCATGTGGTTGTTCTTAGAAATCTTTTGAACGGCGGTAATTAAACCCTTCGTCATATCACGACCAAGAACATAAGCCGATTTGCCCTGTGAAATCAAATCATAGAAAGCAGACACCAAAGGAGCATTGTATCGGCAAAGAACCATATCATTTCGTTGTGGATTGAATGGAGCATCTACAATAACTGCGCCTTCTCCAGCAAAATCTGGTGCATTAAAATCAGGCACATATCGGTTGGCTTCTGCAACAACCGATTTAGGACAACGCCAAGTAATTGAAAGAGGAAATTCGCTGATTTTTCTTTCATCCTTGAGAAGGCGTTGTCGGAACATGGAGATTGAGTTAGAATCAGCACCACGGAAACCGTAAATTGCTTGATTTTTATCGCCAACAATAATACAACGACCACCATTAACGCACAAAGAAATCATTTCTCGTTGCACTTCGTTAAAATCTTGTGCTTCATCAACAAACAAAACATCGTATTTTGGGAAAGGATAGCCATTAACAATGGGCATCCAAATCATATCATCAAAATCAATGACATGGGTTTGTGTTCGGCACATCGTGAGAATTGCAGGTATTGATTCTACTGCAATCCGTTCTTCACGGTCAGAATTAAAATTGATATTGTATTCATCAATCAGTTGGTTAATTGCTTTTCTGTCAGTTCCATCAACCATACTTCCCTTAACAAGAGAAACAAGTTTCTTTAGTGGGGCGATGTAGAAATCAGCACCATGAAGTTCTTTGATAATGTTATTGACCTTAAAATTGTTCACCTTTGTTTTAACGCCAGCCGCACGAATCGCAGCGAATCCGAAGGCGTGAAAGGTTTTCGCTTCCACGCCAGTTGGAAGTCTTTCTGCTAATTCAGTAGCAATAGACTTATTGAAAGCCAAAAATGCGGCTTTTTGTCCATTGATACGATTTGCTGCTTCAACAATGGTTGTTGTTTTTCCGGTTCCCGCACCTGCATTAATAATTAGGTGGTCGTCTGTTTTTTCTATGCAATTGAAAATTGCTTCTTGTTCGTTTGTGTGTTGCATTTTTATTACCTCTTAAATATAGAGAATAGGTGGGGAAGGGAACAAAACCGATTGCTCGGTCATTACTCTTTAGCCCCTTGTTCAACCTTCCCCATGTAAAAGTGCTGAGAGCAGGATTTGAACCTGCGAACCAATATGGACAGGAGTTTAAGCCCTGCGCTTTTAACCAAACTCAGCCATCTCAGCGTGAATTACTTAAACAGAAGAAAAGCCACACTATTTCAAATTGTAAAAGTGAAATGAGGTCGCTTGCGACTGTTCAAGCATACCCCCACCTGCCGAGGGCGTATATGGCTCGCCGCCACCCCTCAAACTTTGAATGAATAGATTCAAAACCCTGCGTTTTGATAGAAAAAGTAGATTAACCACAGAGAAACACCTGTGGCTATCGTTCCCCAAAATAACTTCAAACGAACATTATTTGGTGGATTGCACTTTGGGTTTAAACAGTAATGACTAGTTGAAATAATGCCGTGATGAACATAAGACTCAAGAAGATGATTGCTGTCCTTTGGTATATCAATACCACAAGACTGGCAAATTAAATCTTCTTTTGCCTTGACAAAGACTTCTTCAACTAAGCGCATCAAACCACCCAAAGGCGGGGGAGAGAGAAAAGCGTTAAAACGCTTGGTCGGTGTCCTCTCTCCCCCTTGTGGAAAAGGGGAGAATAGAGAGCCTTGGCTCCCTATTCCCCGTTGTTCAGGTCATAGACCTGAGAAGCGGTTGTTTGAGGTTTTAATCTCAAAGGTCGCTTGATTCGCCTAAAAGGGAATCAACGCTACCGTCCCAAGAACCATCCTTGAACATCTTGCCAAGGTTGTTTCGGGTTCGCTTAACGACAGCAGAAGCGTAATCTTCTGCGTCATCAAAGTTGCCGCCACCAGATTTGATGTGTTTCATCGTAATTGCACCAATAACTGCATCGTGGTTGTAGTAGCCAATAGCGGCTTCTTCAACAACTCCACAGATACGGTCAATAGAAACACGAACTGCGGCTGGAACTGCGCTCTTTTGGCCTCGGCGGAACGGGGTTCCGTCTCTTCCCTTCAAAAGTGCTTTAAGCGCACCTTCGGCGGCAGTTCGCTCATCGGGGTTGTTTGTCCCAATTTGCAGGTTCAGTTCAACGACTTGACGCAATCCAGCATCAAGCGTAGTGTCGGCTTCTAGGTATTCGTTCACCTCAATTTTGAGGCTTTCCCATGTGGTATCATCCATATATTATCTCTCCTTCCCCATTGCGGGGTATTCTCAACAGTTGCATTAAGGTATATAAAGGAGTCCAGAAATGCCTCCGAATGCACCTCCCTTGAGGGAATTACTAACTTTTTGCTAACTCTGAGTTTCTCCTGCTGGTCTTTTTCACTTCTGTAATTTAAGTTAATTGTTCAGTTAATGCCGTTGTTAAATCAAATAGTTTTTATTTACAACAATAGTTTGCCCATTGAAATAACCTTCGGCTCCTCACCCTTGAGACTGTCTCGCCTATTGTCTCATCTTGAGACAACAGGGTTATGCAACACAACCCTGCAAAACCTTGGCGAAACCCGCAAAAATAAGTTGTCTCATCTCGTCTCATCAAAGTTCAATATATTTCTCTCTCCGTAGGCCCTAAGAAAATAGGGGGTTATGTAAAAAGAAGAAGAAGAAGATGATGATGATGAGATGATGAGATAATGAGATAATAGAAATATATTTTTACTTATGTTGCATAACCTTGATGATTCTTCCGTGAGTTGTCTCGTCTCATCCCCTCCCAACCATGAGACAACCCATTTATTTTACTATAATACTATATTCATATTAGAATATGAATACGAATTAATATAACCACAGTTGAGCAACACCCTGTCAAATCTGACGGATTTCTGGGGTTTGAAAATTATCCCTATTTCAGTCGCATTGAATATGCTCAAATAAGAACATTCTACGCTCTTTGATTTATTCAAACCATATGGTTCTATATTGCTTTGCACATGGAGAACCATAAGCGATAATCGCTCGGTTTTATTGCTTCGGGGGGTCGCCCCTCCCGAAGGGGAATACCTTTAATGCCCTTTTGACGGGGGTAAAGGACATCAAATCGCGTAGTGCGACATAACCAGTTATGATGGCCGAATGGCTGATTAACTGGCTCTATGAAAGTGATTAAGGCTCAAAAGGCGCAGGACTACTAATCCTGTTCACATTGATGGTAGCATGGCTCTTAAGATACTAAAGAGCGTCAAAAGTGAGAGCGACCCAATCGTTTCATGCTTGAAGATACCCAATTCTTCTTCCCACCTTTTCACATTCCTATGGCTATTAGTGGCCATAAAACCATAGTGAAACAAAGCCGAAACACAGCACAGTAATTCCCGAAAGCAACTTGGAGGGTTAATTGGTATACCAATTCTCACGAAGGCAAGTAAACAAAGTACGGTAGTTAGTTGGATATGTATGGAGTAGGCGGAGTTTCATTCTATTCTCTCACCAAACGGACAAATTAGCACGAAATGCACCAATATAGGCTTTTCCCTGTCCGTTTGGTGTAGCCTTTCTTAAGGTTATTCTTAACGCAAAGCATAAGAACAACCATATGGTTGCTTTTTGCTTTGCGAGTGTAATGTAAAAGCAACCATAGTCGGATATGGTCGCCATTGATTGCTCCGAGGGGAAAACGGACGCATCAAACCTTTTTGGAGGAATTGATTATGAAGCAAGACAACTGGATTAAAAACACGAATGCGGTTCAAGCATGGCTTGAACTTGAAGATAGGGGAGATGTGGGTCAAGCCATTTCTCTTTCTATTACACTTGGAAATGCAACGGATAACGACGATTTGCGGTCTACATACTGGACGGCTATTCGCTCTATTGGGAGTCCTTATGACGATTTCCCAGCCGCCCGCCGAGGACGAGAATCGTCTTTGCCAGAAGAAGTAGACCTACATGCGACTTCTGTAAAGAATGCGGTTATTACTGCCTTTGCGGGCATTTCTAACCCTGACCTCATTACCACCGTTATTCTCCCTCATGGGCGAACTGGCGGTGCTTATGAGGATATTATGGCTCTTGCCCGTTCAATGGGTAAGAAAGCCTATGATGCTCTCGTTAAGGGCTACAAAGAAGGTCGTTGGGATGGAACCATGAACGGTGAAATCCCAGCAATGACCCCACCTGCGGTGAAAGCCGACGAAGGGGGTCAAGAGGAGGAATGATGCGGGTTTTTCCCCTCGCAGCCCCGCCTATGGGCGGGGTTCCGTTTTCAACTGGCAAAGCACAACCATATGGGCTGCTTTGTTCAATTGGGCCCTAAGGCCGCTAATCGCGCTTAATGCGCCCACATGTGATGTCATTAATGAAACCCATGATTTTGGGGATACGCGCCGCTAAACCCTCGTCGCCACGGATGGAGAAATTGACCGCATAGAAATCGGTATTCATTCGGCAATAAAGGCCATTATCTTTGATAAAGCCGAAGATTTCTCTCATGTAGTTGAGGCCTTCTGAACAGGTTTTAATGGTGATACGACAGTCTCCAGTAAGTAAATCTTGTGTTAGGGTTGCTTTCATGCCCTATCCCGCGCTATGCGGCTATAGGGTTGCGTTTCCTTTCAGAAAACAAAGTTCCGCAACCATATGGTAATGCTTTGTTATTTACCCCAACTCTCCATTATTAAACGGCATTTGAAGGGGCTACACTACTACACTACTCTTCCTCCAGCATATGAGCCATACACAGCATAGCGGCTTCAATGACCAGCCCGTTCTTATTACACAGTTTCACAAGGGCTTTAGCCAACTCACACCAATCCATACTCTTCATGTTCTTCCTAAGTGGGTATGCTCTTAATTTATTGATTTAAATCCTTAATGTTCTGATTTAAATCTTGTAGGGTAATATAAACAAAGCAACATTACCATATGGTCATGCTTTGTTCTTTTGACCCCGAAGGGTCGTCAATAAGACAAAAGCGGCAAATATCACCGCCCAGGATAAATGAGATGGACATAAAATCTCCTTTCTCAATTTCTGTCCCGCAAGTTGGACAAGTAATACCCTCAAACATTCAAATCTCCTCCCGTCATTTCAGCCATAATGCGTATCATCTCCTCAAATGAGATTTCTGCGATAGCCTCAGCGAAAGCCTCAATAGAGGCCGCAAACTCGCACATAGCAATCATAGCGTGAGGTTCGTCGCCATAAACCATCATATCTTTCAAAAAGGCTGAATGGTATTGTGCTTCAATCCAAGGGCGAAGGCTTGGAAAGGTATTTCCTAAAAGGTTTGCTACTTTCTGTGATTTTCCTGCTTGCATGTCTCTTCTTTCACTTATTGTATTGATTAGGGTATTAACAAAGTAATACCATATGGTTGTTTATCGCTTTGCGTAGAAACAACCTTATACGCTAACTTGCGTGGATTATCGCTCCACAGGGGAAAACAGCGTGAGAGTATCTTTTTGAAGGAAAGGTGAAGAAAAATGAAGATGAAGAATTGGACATTGAACACAAACAAAGTGCGGGCTTGGGCTGAAAATCAGCCAAAAAGCGACAACTTGAATGCTGTTCTCCTTTCGCTCACATTGGGCGATAATGCGGGAACAGATGACCTAAGAAGCACCTATTGGACGGCTATTCGTTCAATTGGCTCCACTATGGAGGGTTTTCCTGCGGCACGACGGGGGCGAGAATCAACCCTCTCGGACGAACAGGAACTTGTTTTGGCAACTGTGGAGGAAACCGTGGCACATGCTATTGCTGCAATCCCTACTGAATACCACAACTTGATTTTGTCGGTTATCGTGCCTCACGGACGAACAGGCGGAGTATACCGTTCCTTTGGCGAATTGGTGGATTCTTTCCGCAGTAAGGCACATTCCTACATGGTTAAGGCCATTAAGGACAATCGTTGGGACGGCATGGAAGTTGAGGACGGCGTTCCTCAAATTGAGCCAACCCCTGCAAAAGCAGATATGGAGGATTCCGAAGAGGAATGATGCTCTTCACGGCTATTCCCCTGTGAAGCCCCTATATGGGGTTAATGCAAAGCCTAACCATATGGTTGCATACTTTGGTAATAAAACCTTATATGCGCCTCTTAAGCGGTTAATCATGTTCCAACGCAGACATTACCACAAGATAGCAGAAACCTTAGCAGAAATCGGCGGTATTACCGTTCTAGTCATTGAGCGCATGATTCTCATGTTCCGCCGTGATAATGGCGGCTTTGATGCTTCTCGCTTTATCAAGGCCTTTAACGACGAATATGAGGACATCTGGGGCATTCCTTACCCTCACAAGATTCGTTCATTTGATGTTTGATTCACCAAATACGGCATGAAGTCCGTAGCACCCCCAAAAACGGCCCGTTAGCCATGAGCCTCTCGTCATGGCCCTATGACCCAAATATACAGGGAATAGAGGGATAGTCGGGGGCGGGAAGAAAAGAGGTAATTCTTCCCGTCCCACTTCAGGGTTATAGCAAAGCAACACCATATGGTAGCACTTTGGAGATAGCCAAGAATAAGCGCGCATAGGGGGTTGGGGTATGTCATATGTGCATGGATTAGGAGATGCCCAAGAAAGGTTTGCTAAAGAAGATGAATACAGATACGGTTGGATTAGTGATTTGAAAATCATTTGCCCTCATTGTGGGCTTTCTCACCAAGTTGAGATTGAAGGCTATGAACAAACTGATTCGGATGAGTGGGGAGATGAATGGACTATCAGTTGTTGGTGCGAAGCCTGTAGTAAGGAGTTTAAACACATCCATGAAAACGACTACTCCTAATTGGGGGGCCTTCGGGCTCTTTATCAAAGATACGACCATATGGTTGTAATGTTGTTAATAACTATCATTTAGAGTCGTTGCTCTTAGGTAGTTATTCATCATAAATGGCTGTAAACATACATTTTGTAGTTACCAATAGCGTTCTATAGCGAACCGTAAAGGAAGATGAAAACAAGACAATAGATGAAAATGGTAGTTATTAACAACCGTTTTCGCATTCATAATCTACAACCATATGGCTTTGTTTCAAATTTTTTATTTCTTCTCATCTAGAGCGAAATGCTTTAAAAGCCCTATTTTGAAGCATTATCTTTAATTAAACAAAGGTAAAACCGCCATCATTATAGGGTATGGCCTACTCCCATTACATGATACAGTATGTCTAGTGAGGATAAGGCATTAGAACTATTACAGGGTATCAATAAAGAGATTGTTGTTATTTTATCTGATATCAAGTCTAAACGCAAACAATTGAAGCAAATGGATATAGCCAGTATTACTAAACTAGGGGAATTGGGTCAACAACTAGAACAGGTTAAAAGCCATATTAATGATTTTATTAATAGATATGATAAACAAACCAGTTTAACAGACTTTGACAATTAAAATAATTAAATTAATTATGATAATACGATTAGTTATAACAACATCTTTACACGGCGGCCAAACTTATTATCTTTAAATGAACTACTTTGAAAGCAGAAGTTTTTATCCTGGGAATACAATTCATAAAATTTAAATGAGGGCGCAAGTGCCAAAAAAATTCCGAGTCATTTTTTGAGAAAAAACGAGTTGATTAAGATGAAATGGGAAGATATTTTAAAAGCAAGGAATAATCCTAATCCAAGAACAAAGGCTTTAAAAGAAAATGCAGAAAGAGAAGCATATAGGATTATGAAAGAAAGACACGGTGAAGATTTTGTTAGACAATTTAACTATGGCTTAAACGCCATGCTTCCCCCATATAGAGAAGAATATTTAAATTTGATGAGATTAATGGAAGAACAAGGAATGTCTCCTGATATGGCGGCAAAGCAACCTTCACCCTCAAAAGGAAGTGGGGCATATTACAAAGATACCAGACCTTCAAGTGGCCCACCTCCTTCCTTTACAAGATTTTACTGAAAAAAATCCGGCAAATTTTTTGAGAAATTAAGGTGATATTATGTGGAAAGAAGAAATTAAGAAACAAAACCAACTACAGAAGAACATTGAAGGGTTTGTTAATGATATTGACAGCATTCAAAGAAGATTAGAAGAAATGACTAGGTTTGTTTCTATTCCCCTAGGAGCAGGTAAAGAACTTAGAAAGGTATTTAAGGCATTACAAATGGCAGAAGACGCATTAAGAGAAATGCATGATGAATCTTTTTAAGGAAGCCAATTTAAGGTGATATTATGTGGAAAGACACTATTAAAAAGAAAGACGAAGAAAAATTTTCAACTATGCCCAAAGACTTAATGTTTGAATGGGAATGGAGAAAGAAGGTAAATCCAGAACGAGATTATGGCCCTGAATTGGAACAAAATTCATGGAGTAAAGATGTTGATAGTCTTTTTGTTGCCGATGATGCTAGACAATTAGATATTCAAAAAGGAATAAATGCGCTAAACGAAATGGGCATTGAATGTATGGTTGCAGACTTAATTAACGAAAACACTTCGGATGACTTTACTGGGCATTTGCATTTTGGTGTTGCGGTAAAAGCCACTTCTGGAGCAAAATCTGTCGTTCTTTACTTTGACACCGATACTGAAGCATATTGGGTAGGTGGAGATGTTCCTGAAATTGAAAACATTCATTTGCCTTTTGAATTAACCAATCCTAGGGCTTTTAGTGCTTTAGTGATGAATAAATTGGGTTTTAATGTGGGTGCTCCAAAAGACGAAAGATACGACAAAGAAGCCGAAAAGGAACTTTACAGAAAACTTAGGGCCGAAGAAATCACTTATGACCAATTCGTTTATGGAATGCAGGATTTAGGCATTAATATGGATAGAGGTTATTCTAATACTCAGCAAAGAGCCGAAGAACGAGGCTATTACTTTTGAGGTGATTAACATGACAAGATGCACTTATTTAGATACATGGTTTGACTATGAATCAAAAAAAATTGATGATAAAGAAGAGAAAACCAAGAAGTGTTTCGCTACGGGTGGGAAGAAGAAATGAATTGGAAAGAAGTTCTCAAATACTGCGAGTATCATAGAAATCCACCCGAACCTATTCCTGCAAAAACAGAGGAAAAACAACAAGAAGAGGATGATGAAGAATGAGTTGGAGAGATATTGTAAGAAAAGGACATTGTATGGCTAAAATGGGACAGCCCTGTGATTGTTCAGAATGTATGAAAAAGGCATCAAAACCTGATTTCCTTGACCTTGATGGTGATGGAAATAAAACCGAACCTATGAGAGAAGCGGCTAAAAATAAAAAGCACGATGATTCCGAAAAGAAAGCCAAAACAATGTGTCCTAAATGTAAAGGAAAAGGATGCGACCATTGTAAAGGAATTGGTTATCACGAAAAAGACTCAAGAGCAAGGAGCGCATTTACACGGTGATTTAAATGTGGAAGGAAATCGTCAAGTTTGACGAAAGAGATGCGGCAAGTCGTGTCCAAAGAACCGGCTATTGTCGCCGTTGTCAGCAAATGGTGACCAAATATCAAAAATGCTCATTAAAACTTCCAGCACCTCCAATTAGCCCAAGTTGTCCTATGAGAGTGGAGGATTAATTTTGAGTTGGTTTGATATTCTCAAAGTTGAAGATATTGACTTTGATGGAGATATTCAGGGATTTGGGCATTATGGAATGTCTATGAAACCCTTTACCCCTTCAGAACTTTTTGATAAGGTTATGCAAGGAAAAGCACCTGCGTTAGAAGAACTTATACAAGAAGAGATTAGAATTAATCACAAAAAAATTTATGAGTATCTTAAAAATAAACTTGAAAGAGAACCGACAGAAAGAGAAATCCAAGAATTTGTCATTAGAGCAATTATGCACGAAGCAACTCACGCAGGAATGAGATTAGACCAATTACCAATGGATGATGCTGCTAGAGAATATGGTGCTTTTACTGGACAATTCCCTGATAATATTTTTTATAGAATAAGGTCATATTTAGAACATCCCGCCGCAAGAACGAGATTTATTCCTCCTATGTTGGCAAGTATACTCAATGTCAGAGGCACAGCAGAAAAAGAATCTATTGATGATTTAGTCAAGTTTGTGGCATGGGCGGAAGTCTTAACAGATTCGTTAAATGTTAATACTGGTATTAAAGATAAAATTAAGAATAAATTAGCAAAACTTGAAGTGACGGCCAGAACACAAAAACCAAGAGAAACCTTTAGTGCCGTAATAGACCCTGATAACATCAATACTTGGCTTAAGAGATACGGTCAAGAGCATAAGGATTTCTTTGAAAAACTAAAGGCGGCTGGAAAATTCCCTAACAACAGTATTACTTTCAATGATAGCGAACTTAAAATGACTGGTGCGGTTAGCACTACATCTGCCCCCGCTATGTTTAATAAGGTGGTAAGGGGTAGGAAGAAGCGGAGGAAGAAGGATGAGTAAGAAGAAAAAGAACTTTCAGCCCCATAAAGGAAATAAAGTTAATCAAAGCGAGTTTAAGTTCGTAAATGAATTTAACACTTGGAGGCAGACCTGTCAAGGTATTTCAGGAGCAGCCATGCAAGTTAAGAATGTTCCTAATTTGTATATGTTTCTCAAATCTCACATGATGAATAATATTCGTTCGGGAAGTAGAAACTCAGGCCGTGATGGTGAAGGTGCTATTGAGTTTATTGAATTTATTGAAGCCATTGTTGATAATGATTTATTTGATGGTGAACATGAGCAAATTATTAGAGAACAGGCTAAAACATTAGAAAGTTTTTATCGTGAAGGAGACGATGCTGGTGGAAAAGGGCCAGCCCGTGACCCAGCATTTATTCTTTTTACTGAGGTTGAAAGAACCAAAACAGGTCAAAAGAAAAGACCCCGCAAGGTTCAAGGACATTATGCGACAGAATGGTATGCTAAGAGAAACAAAGGAGCGACTAAAGTTCCTGATGAATGGTTAGCCCATGTTATTGATATTGATGGTTTTGAAGGAGGAAATCCTCCCCATCAGGCATTATTCTCAAAAGTTAAAACGAAGTTCGCGAACCCAAAAGGTCTTTTGTGGATTATGAAGCAAGCAGTTGAAGACCTTGATGATATGGAACTTGAAGTTGAGGTTGGAAGAATCCCTCCACGATTTGATGGTGAAATTGATGGTATTCGGTCTGTTGAAGAATTTTTTAATAAAATTGTTCGCGATAATAATTATTGGAATGCTGGAGGAAGACTACTCACAAATAAGGTGCGTTCCGAATTAAAAGCCACAAACTTTCAAATTAAGCCCAATGCTAAAGAACAATCATTAGCAAGAAAGGTCGGTCAATTGGGTGAAGAAGGAAAGAAAGATTCTTTATCTGGAAAAGTTACTGGGATTAAACTTACTGCTCTGCCTATCCTTAATTTAGTTGATAGAGCCTTAAAGCGAAAGAATACCAACAAAGCACCGAATGGTTTCAGAGCATGGCAAAATGATAGAAAGACTGGTTTTGATTATAGAAAAACAGCAAGAGAAAAATATCCAAAAACATATCAAGATGATGATTTTAAATTGAATCCTAATCAAAAGGTTATTTCTAAAATGTGGCAACAGATTTTATGGAGGCAGTAGAATGTGGAAAACCATTCTTAAAATTGATATGGGCGAAGCCCGTAGATTGGGAGATAAATACGCTCACGAAGATATGGAAGAAGCCCAACTCAACAGAAACATGAAAAATATGGCTATTCAAATGCACAAAGATACTGAAAAGTATGAAACCATGAAAGAAAAGGTTGAGGCAAAAAAGAGTGAGATTCCTTCTGACTATTATATCGCTATGCAAAGAACATTAGAGTTTATGAAAGAAAGTGTTGGGACTGAGCAATTTGACATGCAGCGACAAGCACTTTTGAGCCTATCAAGGGAATATAATATTTTCTTTAGAGGGGAATAGAATGACAGTTAATCGTAAGCGTTGTGGTCTTTGTCAAGCACCGAATAGAGAAGAACTTGAATCGGCTCTTGAAACAGGACAGGCGAGTTGCGACGAATTAGACACTATCCATAATTGGAGAAGTGGAACTGCGGCACAACATCAAAGAAACCACATGGGAGAATACAAAATGTCATCAAATCCTCAATGTGTTCTATGCACAGACCCAATGAGGAAACACTACGAACAAGCACTAAAAGAAGGTAATATCTCAAGTGAGGCTGTTTCTTCTGCGCTAGACACCACAAAAACACAGGTGCAACGCCACATGAAGCACCACTTGGCCCCAATCGTCCAAGAATCTGCGGCCATGATGATAGCGAAAAAGGAAGTAAATGAAGTTGATTTGCTTTCAAACAATGTGCAGAAGTTAGATGTGCGTTTAGAGCAAGTGTTCAATGATTTGGGGAATGACCTTGACCCTAAGATGATTGATGCTCTTACCAAGTTAGCAAGAGAAATTAGAGAATCTTTGAAGTATCTTATGGAGTTCAAGGGTAAATTGATTCACAAGAGACAGGACACAATTATTGTCGCACAAATGCAAATTGTTCAAGAAGTCTTAGCACAGAACAATCCTGAGATTTGGCTGGATATTAAGAGTAAAATGCAGGAGAGATTACAATGAGTTGGGAAGATATACTTAAAGAGAGTTTATCAAACACTCCTACGCCTAAAGAAACACTAATGGAGATAAAATCTTTACTTGACCCTTTGATGCCTAAAATACAAAAGTTAGTGGAAAAAGGCCAAAGAGATAATTTAAGAGGTGCAGAATATATGTTAAGTTATTATACAGTTTTAGCCTTGAAGGAAGTAGCACAAATATATGAAACTACTGAAGATTGGGCAATAGAAATGAATCCAATAAATGATTAGGAGAGATTACAATGAGTTGGAAAGATATAGTAAAAGAAGATTTAACAGAAAAGGTTATTGAAGCACTAATACCTCTTTATGGAAGTAGAAAAGAAGTAATAGAGAGTAATATGATGGGAGTTAGGTATGAGGAAGAATTAAAAGATATGCCTCCATTTACTAAAGAGGATGTTAAAAATTTAATTAAAGATATAGAATTTGCTGCTCGTAATGCCCCTGTTTTCGGTGAATATCCGAGTAAAGAAGAAGTTCAAAAAGTAATTTCTAAACTTGAAGAATTACTTTGATGCAGGAGAGATTACAATGAGTTGGGAAAAAATACTCAAAAGGGATTTCTTGCAGGTTTCGGAGGCACTTGAAGAAGCCAAAAAAAGAGCCAAAGAAACAGGCAAAACCCAATATGTTATTGCTGAATCCGATTATGGCGCACCCGCAGAATATACAATACATACAGAAGATATTTCCTTTAGAAGCCCTAATCTAGTGCTATATGAAAAAGTAGAACCTTAAATGCAGGAGAGGCTACAATGAGTTGGTTTGAACAGTTGAAAATGATTCCGGTTAATAAACCAATGCTGGGATTAGTTATTGCTAGTTCAAAACAAATGGAGAAAGCCATCCAAGACATTCAAACTCTCAAAACTCCCCCACAGAAACTCAAAGAACTTTTAAGAAGCGTGGAAACCGGTCAGTTAAACATAGAAGAACTGCACCGAGTTTATGGAAAATCACAAATGGGCGACCAAACTCTTGAACAAATGAAAGAAAATGTTCAAAAATTAAAAGATGCCGCTAGTTTTATGACAATTGATGATGTAAGGAAACTTCTTCGTGAGGCTATGGAAGCCAAGAGAAACGATGATGAGCAAAAAGTCAATGAAATTTTGAAAAATATTGAGCAAAATGCTGATTTGTCTAAAAGAACCCTTGAAAGAAACCGAGATGTTAGGGATGCCTTAGACATTTTGAGTGAAAAATCAGGACAATCCGTAATTATGTTTGAAAACCCACCACAAGATGAAAAACTTTTGGCCGATTTTGCCGAAGCAATTGATGGAGAACTGAAAGAAGGCTCTATTTTAACAGATTTAAAGGATGATGGTGAACTAGTTGCTCTAATGGTTCCAAAGAGAAACAAAAAGACAAAGGAAATCATTGATAGTGATGTAATCATTGAACAAAAAGAGCGAGTTAAAGAGACTTACAACAAAATTATGAGAAATCCCGATAAAAGCAAGACAAATACTAAGATGTTGTTCGTTTCAGGTAGTGAAACTGTTGAAGTTGATGATTTAGTTCGCAGAAAAAAGATTTTTGTTGCTTCAAAAGAGAGAAAAGCAATCGTTGAACCTTTTACTGGTGCATCTGTTATAAAATATATTAGAGCAGTTAATAAAATTCCAGGAAGTATTGAAGCATTCAAGCCAAAAACTTTTGAAAATGGTGCTTCTTTCGCAAATGCTATATTTTTAGCAAAGTCTAGCACAAAATCAATGAACATAAACCCCTTTGTTCAAATTATCTTAACCAATGAGTTTCCTAATGAATGGGAAAAGCCCTTCTTTGATGCTTTAAGGATTCAACAAAGCCTTACAGAAGAACAAGCCACAGAACAAATTATTGATGGGATTTATCAAGCATTAGTTGATGGGGAAACAACCACAAAAGACGGGATTAGAGCCCGTCAATTTAGAATTGAAGATATTAATTCAAAATCAAGAAAAAAAGTTACTGCTGAGATTAGAAATACCATTAAAGAAAGCGATAGATTAGAAACTTCTATCAACCAAGCCGCATTGGAAAAACAAAGAGAGTCTTTACAATTCCTTGAAGGTAATTTTTCAATTAAAGAGGCTACTGCCTATGAAAATTATTTAAAATCGGCAGGTTTTGAAAAGGTTCCAGCAGGTGAAGGTAATCCCGAACCCGACTATGATGAATATTCTGTTGAATATTTTAATAGTGGTAGAAAAACAGAATACCTTGCACCTCTTCTTGATAAAGAGGGAAATAAACAATACGATGAGTCAGGACAAATGCTAACAATTGAACAAGAAGGCAAAGAATTGGCTAATTATGCAGTATTTAATGTTGAGGGAGATATTATTTCTCCCGAAGAAGCATATGAGGCGGGCATTAAGGGTAAAACTGCTGAAACTTCAGATGAACAAAGACAAGCAACAGAAACAACGGTTGCTGGCTTAAAAGAAAAATTAATTACTGCTAGAAAACAAAGAGCAGGGGCAACAAAAGAAGAATCTAAGCAACGAGCAGATAAAAAGATTAAAAATCTTGAGCAACGGCTTCAACAAGCAGAAAAAAGAACACAGGGTAAAGAGCAAATTGATATAACTCAACAACTTGATGCTCTTCGTGAAGAATTATTAACTATGGACAATTTTGAACAATACTTGTTGTCTACTTCTAAAAAATTATCTTCCCAAGGTGGACTTTTAGGACTTGCTGATGAAATGGCGAACAAAGCCACCGCTTTAGAATCAATTACTCCCGAAAGAAGCCTTAGTTTCTTTGCTCAAGTAGATGAACTGGCTGGAAACGAAGAGGTCAGGGAAGCGTTTAAGACCATAGACGATAACCCCGATTCGGAAGAGGCCGAGGTTGCAGCAAGAGAATTAAATGAGAAAATGCCGACCATTATCTCTAATATCAAAGAAAGTATTATTCTTGCTTTTAAATCTCGCCTAGAAGAGTTTGTGAATAAACCAGAAAAATTCCCAGACAATAAAGTAATTGTAGCAAACACTCAATTTCAAAAGGTTGGAATCATTAAAGACACAGGAGATGAGGAAGAATGACAGATGATATTATACTTTTAACTCCAGAAGAAAAGAAAATGCTTGATTTATCTCCTGAAAGAGTTAAAGGTTTGGCTCTTGCAGACAAGCCAGAACAAAGAACAGAAATCGCAAGTATCATTACTAGATTTACTAATTCTTTAAAGGATAAGGCTCGTTTAATTGAAGAAGAAGGCGCAAGAAAACTTGCTTTTAGTAAGATTGCTGGAAAGGGCAAAGGAGCAAGAAAGCACATTAGAGAACAATTAAAAGGCAAAAAGGTAAAAGAAACTCAAATTGCTTCAAGTAATATGGAACAGGCAGTTAAGCCATTTATGCGTTTAAATATATATAATCAAGGCGCAAGAATTACTTCTGTTCAATTGACTAATGATAAAATTAAAGGAAGACTTGATATTAGAAATCCTAGAAAAGATATATTAGGAGAAATAACTAATCTCTTAGGAAATGAATCGGCTAAACTACCTGAAAACTTTAGGCACAATTTAGAATTAATTCAAGAAGCCCTTGAAGATACACTAGATGTTGCAGAATACAAAGAGTTCAAAATTAATATGAATGATTTCTTAGGGGCGGTTGATGTATCTAAGAAATCTGTTCGTAAAAAGGTATATAATTACTGGGCAGAAATCGGAAAACTTTACGAACAATTTGAAGAAGATATGGCTAATTTCTTTATTGAAATTGAAAACATCGATTTTCCGGAAAAAATCCAAAAAGACTTTGATAAATTATATAGTAAAATTCTTGACGGCAGAATTAACTTAGAATACATTGCTGTCTTTGAAGATATTAGTCGGCCCTTTGAATCAGGTTATCATAGATTCTTTAACATTGTTGTTCATAAACTTGGTCTTGATAGAATGATGGACAAAGAAACTGCACAAATTGGATATGCTGATGAATCGGGTATGGAAGGAGATGTGAATGCCGAAATGCTGAGATACCTTGAATCATCCTTAGCGGCAGGAAGTAGCACAGAAGGAGGAACCTTTGACCTTGATGTTTCCGAATGGGAAGATGAATTAAGGCAGAAAACAACTTGGGAGGACGAATACGAACAATTAATTTCTGAGGCTGACCCATTATTAGTGTATGAATACAATAGAGGAGAAAAACTAATTACTATTAATTCAAGAATGGAATCCGAAATTAAAGCAATACTTGAAGATATGATGGAATATTTGGATGAAGGAGAAGGGGTTTCTTTAGAAACGCAAGTAGATATTGAAGAATGGTTAGAACAAACAGTTGATACTCAAATTCTTAGTGAAGGTGATGCACCTGTTCAGGCTTTGCCTGTTTCTGTTTTAGATAATCCAGTTTTTGCTAAAATGTATGGTAAAGATAAGTTTCCTTCTGCTGGTGAAGGAGATATGATAGGCTCGGAAAATATTCCTGCAATTAAAGACTTCTTTAATGACTTGTATGAGATTTTATCAGATGAGGATTTTATTGCCGAAGTTGATGCAAGAAGTTCTAAAGGAAGAGGAAGAGGAAGCCAATTTGATTACTATGAAGGTAGGGGTTCAACCGTTGGTGAGATTAGCGGAGGGGCTGTTCCTTTATCTTTGAATCAAAAAGGAACAATGAAAGGAGAACTTCAAGGATTTAAAGAAGAACTCCAAAAGATGATGGATTCGGCTATTAAATATTATTTTGACCCTATTTATAGTGGTATGCTACCAATTGAAATGCCTTCATTTGCATCGGGTATTGGTTCAAAGGTGATACAAACATTGAGTCTTGATTTAGGTTTAGATACGGTTATGTCTGGCGCATATGACACCTTGTTTTCTGGTTCAAGAGAAGAGATTGATTCAGGAGATATGAACGCAGTTGCTGATTTCTTAGATAGTATCTTTATGCCTGAGGTTAGGATTGATACGGAAATCATTACTGATGCAGAAGAGTTTGCTGATGCTTTGACTAATATTTTTGGAAATGCAACGGAAGAGAAGAATGACAATTATGCGTCAGCATTACTTTATCATTACATGGAAGAAACTGGTGATATGAAGAGAGCAAATAATAAGTTTGCGGGTAAAACTATTGCTGAAAGAAGCGAACAGTTCTTTAAAGATTTTTACGCTAGAAAGCCCTTCCCTGTTTTTGCTTTGCCTCATTGGTTAGACATGAATCAAGGTATCTTAACAAAAGGCACTCCTGCTAAAAAAGCGGCCTATAATAGATTAAAGGCTATCTTTGAGTCTGCTCAAGTGGACTTGCCTGTTCTTCTTCATAAGTTATTGAAGGCTCACGATGTTATTAGGGAAGAATTAGGGAAGAAGGTAATTTATAATCAAATTCCTATGAACGATTATGGTATCAATAAGATGATTACTCAGATGCAGGTTGAAGATAATATTGACTTGACTTCGTTTGAAGTTGAACAAATCGTTAAGGCTATTGATTCGCATGAGAATATCTCAAGAGAATATGGTATCAGTAGTGAGCAGGTCTATCTAATCAAAGCATCGTTTAGGTGATGTTTAATGGTTAAAGTTCTTCCTGC
>VMHT01056617.1_pt1 | contig 25388 bp, 35 predicted proteins | sample 4693611 | NCBI WGS metagenome assembly VMHT01 (sample SAMN12280063, study PRJNA550983) | marine metagenome | isolation source: seawater sampled from same location over 5 years 0.02-0.2 micron viral filtrate | place: USA: collected off the coast of southern California halfway between the port... ...
ATACTACTAAACTTTGTTCTCATTTTAAAATTTGTTTGAATTAGCCAACGCCAAAAGTGCTAATAAATGGTTAATAAAACAAACTTTTGTTTTTAAAAATCCATATCTATTTTAAGGAATTGTTAATAATTGTGTATAGAACGGTTAGAGTCAGGGGCTCATGCGAATAGTTTGAAATGTTAAAATATTGTAGAATTATAACTTTTTCATTTTAACGGTTGTTAATTTTGAAATTGAATTTTATTTTAATGTGAGGCTTTTCGTTTAAGATTCAATTCGGGTTACTATTTAAATTTAGCTTTAATTTCCAATTAGTTTGAAATTATGCGCAGACTTATGAACAAAAGATAGATTAGTTTAAAGAAGTAATATTTTAAATTTCTAAGTGGTTTTTTAATTAAATCTCAAAATACGGAGAATTTGTGCTTAAAAAGCCTTGATGGGTTTATTTGAAATCAAAAAGTCTCCAGACTTTCTTTATAGAGGCTGGAGACTTTTGGAATTAAGAGTGTAATAATAAATTAATTTTGATCTGATGGCCCTAAATTAGGATTTGCATCAATTTCAGCCTGAGGAATTTTAAATATCCACTCATCATTAATTGAGGGTCTATCCTGTTGAAATCCATCTTGATACAGTATCGCTGAAGCTCCAGATCCACCATTGGCTGCGTGGTCAATTCCTTCATCCCAACGTATTTTGTCTGTGTACAAAAAGCCTTCGCCATATAATTCTACACCACGTTGAAATTTAATGTGCTCCATTAGAGATTCTTGGGAATTATAAATACTTGCATCATAAGCATTGTCTCTGGCGCTTCCTAAAACATCAAGGGCAGATTGTGCTCCATCAATATCATTCATCATTGCTTTAGCTTCTGCCTCTATTAAATACATTTCGGCGGTTCGCATGTAAATGATATCATCTGGATCAATAGTTCCGGAGTTCTGTTGTCTTAGTTTAAAGTGCATATATGGGTGGGTATTATGTGCACTTGTTGAACCATAAGTGTTCTGAATTTCTTCGATCTGAGCATTGAATTCTTCTTCACTTGTATAATTTGGATCATTACCAAATCCTCCTTCACCGTTTGCTGCAGAACTATTAGAATTTGGAGCATTAGCTAAAAAAAGATCTTTCCTGTAATCCGTATCGGGTATCTGGTCATATAATCTCCTGTCCATAATTTTGGGATTATTTCTGTTTTGGCTTCCGTTGAAAGTGTTGCCAATTAAATAGAAATAAGAACGGAAAAAAGTAGTTTCTGTAGTGATTACATTACTGCCCCAAATAACTTCTGGTAGCAAAACTGTATTAAATCCAGATTTCCAATTGTTTTCATCCATTAAGGGAAAACCCTCTCTAGCTTTAACAGCTGCATCTGCAGCTGTCTCCCAATCTCCTTTAGATAATGCGGTGCGGGCAAGAAGTCCATAAGCCACATTTATATTTAGCTGAGACTTATCTGCTGCATTCCCGGTAGGTCTTGAGGTGGCATTTTCAAAATAACCTATAGCCTCATTAAGGTCTAATTCTATTTGATCATAAATTTCCTGTACAGTTGATCTCGGAGCACTAGTAAATGGTGCGTCGGAAGAAAACAATAAGGGTACACCTGGATCTGTTGAAGGATTACCAATTAGATAGCCTTTTGCGTAGTGCTGGATTAATGAAAGATATGCGTATGCTCTGTAAGTGTATGCTTGAGCAATGATTTCACGAAGTCTTTCATCTTCGGTTAAACTTCCCTCTGTAGCTTTATTTATAATAGCATTTGCGCTGGCTATAATATTATAACGGTGATACCATAATAATTCAACAGTTAAAGATGTTTCTTGAGTGTGTGAAGTCCATTGGGTCTCATTTTGCCAACCCAGGTTATTCGCACTAGCAGTATGTATTACGCCTCCAGCTATATTATCACCTAATGGAACCCAGTAGTGATTGCCCGCTCTCTGAGAATCGCCTCCAGGCAAAATGGTTTGTAGCTGAGAATAAAGTCCTCGGTGTAAGCCATTTAATATAAGAGACATATTCTCTGCTGTAGCTAGCGCATCAGTTGCCGAAATAGCATCGGTAGGTGCGGTGTCTAAGAAGTCGTCATCACATGATGAAATTGAAATAAAGAGTACTCCAATTAAAATTAATTTTATCTTTTTTAACATAATTATAGTTTTTATTTAAAACGCCATATTTAATCCTACCGATATAATCCTTGCGGGATTATAGTCATTCCCTCCTGGGGTTCCTGCTAAGTTATATTGCGGATCTAAACCTGTTCTCTCTGTGCTTAGAAATAAATTCTCTCCGGTTAGGCTTATTCGTAAATTATCCAATCCTATTTGGTCTGTAATAGTATTGTTGAAATTGTATCCAACATTTACATTTTTAAGAGACCAAAAGGATGCGTCTGTTAAGAATCTTTCGGACTGGGTTCTTACCAAGTCTGGATTTCCACTTTCTAATCTGGGAACATCGGTGATATCACCGGGCTCGCGCCAAGCATTAAGAATATCTGGATGGTAAGAGTTTCCAAAACTACCACTATGCATCATTCCTGAATATCCGTTATCTAAAATTTTTCCTCCAATTCCATATGTAATTAAAAAGTCTAACGTGAAGCCTTTGTAGCTGAAGCTATTTGCTATTGAGCCTAATAGATCTGGTATGCTACTGTCTCCTGTGTAGGCTCTTTCAGTCTCCTGCCAATCGTCTGTGGTTGCTATTTCGCCATTGTCATCGAGTACCGGAACACTTTCCCCATTTTCATCTATTTCGTATTGTAAAAATAATTGGTTCCCAGTTTCGGGGTCTACACCAGCTGTTCTCAATAGAAAGAAATCAAACCTTGAGCGTCCTTCGGCCCATCGCTTCGAGCCATTTATAAAAGGATCTGGTAAACTTGTTATTTCATTTTTAAAAGTAGAGGCTTGTAGAGTAATGTCCCAGGCAAAGTCACTCTTATCCATTAAATGCCCGGTTAGACCAATTTCAAGTCCAGAATTATACATATCTCCAATATTTGTTGGAACTACGTTTAAACCGTTACTTAGAGCAATAGGTAAATCGTATAACAAATCAGAGGAATTTCTTTTGTAGTATTCAACTGAGCCATCTAGAAAATTATTAAATAGTGAAAACTCTACGGCAATATCAAAACTTTCTATCGTTTCCCATTGTAGCGCATCATTCCCTAAATCGGCAACTATTATAGCTGGATTTCCTGCGTTGGATGTAATGTCATATCTCGCTTGGGATAAAAAGAAATCTAATAAGTCGTCGTTACCTACTTCTCCATAAGAGCCTCTAATTTTTAGTTGATTAATTACAGATGAATTTTTAAGGAAATTTTCTTGATCTAATCTCCAGGAAGCACCAACAGAATAGAATGTACCCCATCTAGAATCTTCGCTAAAAACAGAAGAACCATCTCTTCTAACAGAACCACTTATGTAGTATTTATCATCAAAGTTATAATTGGTTCTTAGAAAATAACCTTCAAGGGTTTTATTTGTAGTAGATCCGCCTAAACTTACGGGAGTGGCAAAATTTGCGAATTCATAAATACCTTCAGCAGTTTGGTTGATTGCTAAACCATTATTGCTAGAGAAGGTTCGGTCAAAACTTTCGTGACCTGCAGTAATATCTACATTGTGAACGTTGTTAAAGCTATTATTGTATGTTAGAATTTGATTGAAATTTTCAACCTGTCTTCTGGATCTTTCTTCACTATATCTTCCGGTTGGTTGAGCATCTCCAATAATATTGTTTTCGTATTCTTTTTCCAGGCCTTCATTAATATCCCTACCGTAATTTAATCGAAGGCTAAGACCTTCAAATATTTTAGCTTCTCCATAGAATCTAAAACCATAGGTATTATCTCGATCTCTTTCATCGTTTAAAAATAACTCTTGTATCGCATGGCGTCCCTGGCTTACAGGTCTTGAGCCAATATTGTATTCTGAATATCCTTCGCCATTATCAAAAAGGGGATTTCCTGCAGCATCCAGTACAAAATTACCCTGCTGATCGTTTACATAAACGGGGTAAATTGAACCTATATTTTGAGCGAATCCAAAGGGGTTTACTATGCTGCCCGTACCGGCAGAGCTTGGGCCAACTGCTTCAGAAATTGTAATATTGGCGCTTCCACCTATTTTTATACGTTCATTTACATCAAAGTCTGCATTTAAACGTGATGTTAGTCTATCAAATTTAGATGTAACAACATATCCTTCTTCTTCTAAATAAGAGGCAGAGAAAAAGACTTTATGGTTATCGCCACCTCCTGAAACATTCACGTTATAATTTTGTCTAACGCCAGTTTGCTCTAAAATTTCGAACCAATCTAATCCTTTGTAAACAAGATTTGCATTTGGGTTGAGTCTACCATCTATTCCAACGATTTGATCATTTGGAACGTCAAAGGGGTTATAGCCTAGGCTATTATAAATATTTGCAGAAGCAAAAGCTGGATCACCACCGCCGGCGCTAGAGTTTCTTAATGCTTCCCACATCACTTCGTAGTATTCTCCTGGAGAAACCTCATCGTAAGGAGGGATGGCTCTTGAAACCAAACCACTTTGTGCGCTCGCATTTACTTGAATCTCACCTCTGGTACCGCTCTTAGTAGTTATAATAACAACTCCATTGGCGGCTCTAGAACCATAAAGGGAGGTGGAGGCTGCGTCTTTAAGTATTGTAAAAGACTGAATGTCTTCCTGGTTTATAGTATTCAGGGCGCCTTCATATTGTACTCCATCTACAATATATAAAGGGTCTGTAGATCCATTAAGCGTTCCTACACCCCTTATAACAATGCCTGGTGAAGATCCTGGTTGGCCGGAAGCTGATGTGAACTGAACCCCGGTTGCTCTACCTTCAATTGCCGAAATAGGGGAAGTAACATTCCTTGTTGCAAGGTCTTCCGCACCAACAACGCTGGCTGATCCGGTAAAAGCTTCTAGACTGGAGGTTCCATAGGCTACTACAACCACTTCATCCAGTGAGGCGGCATCCTCGCTCATAGTTACATCTACGATATTTACAGCGCTAACTGTATATTCTTTAGGCTCCATTCCTAAAAAAGAAAAAACAAGTATATCGCCTTGCTCTGCTTGAATGGTGTAATTTCCATCAAAATCGGTCTGGGTTCCAGTGGATGTTCCTTTTAATAAGACGTTGACTCCAGGTAGGGGAAGCCCATCTTCATCTGAAACTGTACCCCGAATGGTTTTTTGTTGTGCAAAGGTGATATGCGCAACAATTACAGTAAGAGTGTGAAAATACTGCGTAGTTTTCTATTCATCTTTTTGTTTTTTAAGTTAGATTTATCAAATATGCTAAAAAAAAGTTAATTAAATTACTTTAGTACGCTTCATTTTAACATTGAGATTCCAATTTTGTGATAAAATTAATGTTTGATGCTTTTTGTTGTTTTTTCAACATTAAAAATGCAGGAAAAATAATATTTATGTACTAGAACGGTATTTATGCGGTTTAACCTTTGCTATTCATTTACGGTACTCTTCCCAGTTCAATTTTATTGTATCAATTTGAATGCTTTTTTAATAATGGAATCATCCTGCTGAAAATTAATTCATTATAGTTTGATAAATTTGTTTTTATTTCTACATTTGCAAACCCTAAAAAACAGGGGATTAATTTTAAACAATAATTAGGTAAAAGAAATTATGCCAACAATTTCACAATTAGTACGAAAAGGAAGAGCCCAGATGACCAAGAAGAGCAAATCGGCTGCTTTAGATTCGTGCCCTCAAAGAAGAGGAGTGTGCACACGTGTGTATACTACTACACCTAAGAAGCCAAACTCGGCTATGCGTAAAGTAGCTAGGGTGAGGTTGACAAATGGAAAAGAAGTTAACGCTTATATTCCAGGTGAGGGTCACAATCTACAAGAGCACTCGATAGTATTGGTTAGAGGTGGAAGGGTAAAAGATTTGCCAGGTGTGAGATACCACATTGTTCGCGGTGCATTAGATACTGCGGGTGTTGAAGGTAGAAGCCAGCGTAGGTCTAAATACGGAGCCAAACGCCCTAAAAAGTAATTAAAAACTTTTAATGTAAAGAAATGAGAAGAAGACAGGCCAAAAAAAGACCGCTTTTACCAGATCCAAAATTTAACGATCAACTTGTTACACGTTTTGTGAACATGATGATGTGGGATGGGAAAAAATCGGTAGCCTTTAAAATTTTCTATGATGCTATTGCAATTATAGAAGAGAAAAAACAAGACGAAGAAAAAACCGGTTTGGAAATTTGGAAAGATGCTCTTTCTAATGTGATGCCTCACGTTGAAGTTAGAAGTAGACGAGTTGGAGGTGCGACCTTTCAAATCCCGATGCAAATAAGACCAGATAGAAAAGTAGCAACTGCTATGAAATGGTTGATTTCTTTTGCAAGAAAGAGAAATGAAAAAACTATGGCACAGAAATTAGCTTCTGAAGTTCTTGCTGCTGCCAAAGAAGAAGGGGCTGCAGTCAAGAAAAGAGTTGATACTCATAAAATGGCTGAAGCGAATAAAGCATTCTCTCACTTTAGATTCTAAAAATAATGGCACAAAGAGATTTAAAATTTACGAGAAATATAGGAATTGCTGCTCATATTGATGCGGGTAAAACCACAACAACAGAGCGTATTCTTTATTATACAGGAATAAGCCACAAAATAGGAGAGGTGCACGATGGTGCAGCTACTATGGACTGGATGGAGCAAGAGCAGGAAAGAGGTATTACTATTACTTCTGCTGCGACGCACTGTACCTGGCCTTATAGAGATCATGAGTATATTGTGAATATTATTGATACCCCTGGTCACGTTGACTTTACCGTAGAGGTAGAGCGTTCTTTACGTGTTCTTGATGGTGTTGTTGCTTTGTTTAGTGCAGTAGATGGGGTAGAGCCTCAATCTGAAACTGTATGGAGACAGGCAGATAAATATAAAGTACCGCGTTTAGGATTTGTAAATAAAATGGACCGTCAGGGAGCTGACTTCTTTAATGTTTGTAAGCAGGTTAGAGAGATGTTAGGTGGAAACCCAGTGCCATTGCAAGTTCCAATCGGTGATGAAATAGACTTTAAAGGTGTTGTTGATCTTATTTCCAAAAAAGCTATTATTTGGAATGAGGAAGATCATGGGATGACCTATGAAACTATTGATATTCCTGAAGAGTTGATCGATGATGTGAATAAATACAGGGCAGAGCTTGTTGAAGCTGTGGCCGAGTATGATGAAGCATTGATGGAAAAGTTTTTTGAGGATGAGGATTCTATTACTGAAGATGAAATTATCGCTGCCCTAAGAGCTGCAACTATAGATATGTCTATCATACCTATGATGTGTGGTTCTGCCTTTAAGAATAAAGGTGTTCAGGCAATGCTTGACGCTGTGATGAGATATATGCCTTCTCCAGTAGATGTTGAAGCTATTGTGGGTACTAACCCTGAAACGGGTGAAGAGGAATCTCGTAAACCACACGTAGACTCTCCTTTTTCTGCGCTTGCGTTTAAGATCGCGACTGATCCTTTTGTGGGTAGGTTAGCGTTCTTCCGTGCTTACTCAGGTGGATTAGATGCTGGTTCATACGTATTGAATAACCGTTCTGGTAAAAAAGAACGTATCTCTCGTATCTACCAGATGCACTCGAACAAGCAGGAGCCTATTAATAGAATTGAGGCAGGTGATATTGGAGCTGCTGTTGGTTTTAAAGATATTAAAACTGGTGATACGCTTACAGACGAGAAGCACCCAATCGTTTTAGAATCGATGACTTTCCCTGAGCCTGTAATTGGTATCGCGGTAGAGCCTAAGACTAAAGCTGATGTTGATAAAATGGGTATGGCTTTGGCTAAACTTGCTGAAGAAGATCCAACTTTCCAGGTTAAGACTGATGAGATTTCAGGTCAAACCATTATCTCTGGTATGGGAGAACTTCATATTGAAATTCTTGTAGATCGTTTAAAAAGAGAATTTAAAGTTGAAGTTAACGAAGGTCAACCTCAGGTAGAATATAAAGAAACAGTAACTAAACACGCTGAGCACAGAGAGGTTTATAAAAAGCAATCTGGTGGTCGTGGTAAATTTGCTGATATTGTATTCGAAATGGGACCTGTAGACGAAGATTTCGAAGGAAAAGGACTTCAGTTTGTAGATGAAATTAAAGGTGGACGTATTCCTAAGGAATTTATTCCTTCTGTAGAAAAAGGCTTTAAGGAAGCGATGAAGAATGGACCTTTAGCTGGATTCCAAATGGATACCCTAAAAGTTGTATTGAAAGATGGATCTTTCCACCCTGTGGATTCCGATCAGCTTTCATTCGAATTGGCTGCTAAACTGGGTTACAAAGCTGCTGCTAAGAAAGCTGGTGCTGTAATTCTTGAGCCAATTATGAAGAACGAAGTGGTTACTCCAGAAGAAAATATGGGAGATATTGTAGGTGACCTTAACAGAAGAAGAGGTCAGGTGAACAGTATGTCAGATAGATCTGGAGCGAAAATTATTAAAGCGGAAGTGCCTTTAGCTGAAATGTTTGGATATGTAACTACATTGAGAACATTATCTTCTGGTAGAGCAACTTCAACTATGGAATTTTCTCACTATGCTGAAACTCCTTCTAATATTTCAGAAGAAGTGATTAAAGCGGCAAAGGGTACAAACGAATAATATTAGGAAAATGAGTCAGAAAATCAGAATAAAACTAAAATCCTACGATCATAACCTGGTAGATAAATCTGCTGAGAAGATCGTGAAGACTGTAAAAACTACAGGTGCGGTGGTAACAGGACCAATTCCTTTGCCTACTCACAAAAAACTTTTTACTGTTTTACGTTCTCCTCACGTAAACAAGAAAGCTAGAGAGCAATTTCAATTAAGCTCTTACAAAAGGCTTTTAGATATCTACAGTTCTTCTTCAAAAACAATTGATGCGTTGATGAAGTTAGAGCTACCAAGTGGAGTTGAAGTAGAGATCAAAGTATAAGTTTGTCCCCGCCTGGGCGGGGATAACAAAATTCTCAATAACTTGAGAATAAACATGTCCTGAGCAGTTGGCGAGGGAAAAACGGAAGAAAGATACATTCAGGGCGAAAGTATTTTTCTGCCCTGAATTTTTTTAAATAAATAAGTAATAATCAATAATTAATTATGTCTGGGTTAATAGGAAAAAAAATAGGCATGACCAGTATTTTTGACGAGAATGGGAAAAACATTCCTTGTACCGTTATAGAAGCAGGTCCATGCGTAGTTACCCAAGTCAGAACCAAAGAGGTTGACGGGTATGAGGCACTTCAAGTTGGTTTCGATGACAAAAAGACTGTAAATAAGGCTGCCGAAGGGCACGCTAAAAAAGCAGGAAGCGTTGCAAAACGTAAAGTCGTTGAATTCAAAGGATTTGAAGCAGATTATAAATTAGGTGATGCTATCACGGTAGAGCACTTTAACGAAGGAGAATTTGTAGATATTGCAGGTACTTCTAAAGGTAAAGGCTTTCAGGGAGTTGTGAAAAGACACAACTTTGGTGGTGTGGGTCAGGCGACTCACGGTCAGCATAACCGATTAAGAGCTCCGGGTTCTATTGGTGCAGCGTCTTACCCTGCACGGGTTTTCAAAGGAATGAAAATGGCCGGTAGAATGGGTGGAGAAAGAGTTAAAGTAGAAAACCTGAGAGTTTTAAAAGTGGTGGCAGATAAAAACCTTTTAGTAGTAAAAGGATGTGTGCCAGGTCACAAAAACTCATACGTAATCATTAGTAAGTAATGGAAGTAGCAGTTTTAGATATAAAAGGAAAAGAAACAGGCAGAAAAGCAAAGCTTTCTGATTCTGTTTTCGCTATAGAGCCGAATGATCACGCTGTGTATCTTGATGTTAAGCAATATTTAGCTAATCAGCGTCAGGGAACTCATAAAGCCAAAGAACGTGCTGAAATCGCGGGTAGTACTCGTAAGATTAAAAAGCAAAAAGGTACCGGTACTGCACGTGCAGGTAGCATTAAGTCACCAATTTTTAAAGGTGGTGGACGTGTTTTTGGACCAAGACCAAGAAATTACGGTTTTAAATTGAATAAAAATTTAAAACGTTTGGCTAGAAAATCGGCTTTATCAATTAAAGCAAAAGGAGAGTCAATTTATGTAATTGAAGACTTTTCTTTTGATGCGCCAAAGACAAAAAGTATGATTGATGTTTTGAAAGCCCTTGGTATTCAGGACAAAAAATCGCTTATAGTGTTGGGTGACTCAAATAAAAACGTATATTTGTCGTCACGTAATTTAAAAGGGCTTGAGGTTGTAAACTCCTCGGAATTAAGTACTTACGGAATTCTTAATGCTAAGAATATTGTATTGCTTGAAGGTTCTTTAGAAGGAATTGAGTCGAATTTAAGTAAATAAGCCTTATGAGTATCTTGATAAAACCAATTATTACAGAAAAAGCCACTGGAGATAGCGAGTTGAATAACCGTTTTTCTTTTGTGGTAGACAGTAAGGCGAATAAGATTGAAATTAAGAATGCAGTAGAAGCTGCATATGGGGTTTCAGTTGAAAAAGTTCGTACTATAAATGTCCGTCCAGATCGCAAAACTAGATATACAAAGTCTGGTATGATCACTGGTAAAACCAAAGCTTTTAAAAAAGCATTGGTACAGGTGACGGAAGGTGAAACTATTGATTTGTACAGTAATCTTTAAGATTAAAAAATGTCAGTTAGAAAATTAAAACCAATCACCCCTGGCCAGCGTTTTAGAGTAGTAAACGGGTATGACGCCGTAACTACTGATAAGCCGGAAAAAAGCCTTTTGGCTCCGATAAAAAAGTCAGGTGGGAGAAACAGTCAGGGAAAAATGACCATGCGCTACAAAGGTGGAGGTCATAAGAGACGTTACAGAATTGTAGACTTTAAACGCGACAAGCACGGAGTTCCGGCTACTGTTGCGAGTATAGAATATGATCCAAACCGAACTGCTTTTATCGCATTATTGAATTACCAGGATGGTGAGAAACGATATGTTATTGCTCAAAATGGGTTGCAGGTAGGTCTAAATATTGTATCAAGTACAGATTCGGCTGCTCCAGAAATTGGAAATGCAATGCCGTTGTCTAGTATACCGCTTGGTACTGTTGTTTCTTGTATAGAGTTAAGAGCTGGGCAAGGTGCTGTAATGGCGAGAAGTGCTGGAGCTTTTGCTCAATTATTAGCAAGAGAAGGAAAATACGCAACTGTTAAACTACCTTCGGGAGAAATTAGAAGAGTGTTGGCTACTTGTATGGCAACAATTGGGGCTGTATCTAATAGTGATCACCAACTTCAGGTTTCTGGTAAAGCTGGTAGAAAACGTTGGTTGGGTATTAGGCCAAGAACAAGACCGGTTGTGATGAACCCTGTGGATCACCCAATGGGTGGTGGTGAAGGAAGAGCTTCCGGAGGTCACCCACGTTCTAGAAAAGGTTTACCTGCTAAAGGATTTAAAACCCGTTCAAGAACAAAAGCGAGTAATAAGTATATTGTAGAACGTAGAAAGAAATAATAAGATATGGCACGTTCATTAAAAAAAGGACCTTACGTTCACTATAAGTTAGATAAGAAGGTAGCTCAAAATGTTGAGTCTGGTAAAAAAGCCGTGATCAAAACCTGGTCTAGAGCTTCAATGATTACTCCAGATTTCGTTGGGCAAACTATCGCTGTTCACAACGGGAAACAATTTGTACCTGTATATGTAACAGAGAACATGGTAGGTCATAAGTTAGGAGAATTTTCACCAACGCGTTCTTTTAGAGGGCATTCAGGTGCAAAAAATAAAGGTAAAAGATAATTGAAGCTATGGGAGTTCGTAAAAGAGAAAGAGCAGAGCATATAAAGGAGGCCAAAAAACAGGTAGCTTTTGCAAAGTTGAATAACTGCCCTACTTCACCTAGAAAAATGCGCCTAGTTGCGGATCTAGTAAGAGGTGAGAAAGTAGAGAAGGCGCTTCAAATATTGAAATTCAGTTCAAAAGAAGCTTCTGGACGTTTAGAGAAATTATTGCTTTCTGCAATAGCCAACTGGCAATCTAAAAACGAAGAGGCGAATATTGAAGAAGCTGAATTGTTTGTAAAAGAAATCCGTGTAGATGGAGGAGCGATGCTTAAAAGGCTACGTCCTGCACCACAGGGTCGCGCACATAGAATTAGAAAGAGATCCAACCACGTTACTTTGGTGCTTGGAGAAAACAATAATACACAAAGCTAAGTAGAGTATGGGACAAAAAACAAATCCAATCGGGAATCGCCTTGGTATCGTAAGAGGATGGGAATCCAACTGGTACGGAGGAAATGACTACGGCGATAAATTAGCCGAAGACGATAAGATTAGAAAGTACATCCATGCTCGTCTTTCAAAAGCGAGTGTATCTAGGGTAATTATTGAGCGTACGCTTAAGCTTGTAACCGTTACTATCACCACTGCCAGACCAGGTATTATTATTGGTAAAGGCGGCCAGGAGGTAGACAAGCTTAAAGAAGAGCTTAAGAAGATTACCGACAAGGAGGTTCAAATTAACATCTTTGAGATTAAGAGGCCAGAACTTGATGCGCATTTAGTGGCATCTAGTGTTGCAAGACAAATTGAGAATCGTATCTCTTATCGTCGTGCAATAAAAATGGCTATCGCGGCTGCTATGAGAATGAATGCTGAAGGAATCAAAATACAGATTTCCGGACGTTTAAATGGTGCTGAAATGGCACGTTCAGAAGCATACAAAGATGGTAGAATTCCTCTGTCTACTTTTAGGGCCGATATTGATTACGCTTTAATTGAAGCTCACACTACTTATGGTAGATTGGGTGTTAAAGTATGGATCATGAAAGGCGAAGTGTACGGTAAAAGAGATCTTTCTCCGCTTGTTGGCATGTCTAAGAAGCAGGGAGGAAAAGCTGGAGCCGGGCGAGGTGGTAACAAATCACGTCGTAGAAAGTAATTTTTTAAAGTAAAGAAAAATGTTACAACCTAAAAGAACAAAATACCGTAAACAGCAGAAGGGCCGTATGAAAGGTAATGCCGGAAGAGGGCATAGACTCTCTAACGGAACCTTTGGAATTAAATCTATGGATTCTAGTTTCATTACTGCCCGTCAAATAGAAGCTGCACGTATTGCTGCTACCCGTTATATGAAAAGGGAAGGTTCTATCTGGATTAAAATATTTCCAGACAAGCCTATCACTAAGAAACCTCTAGAGGTTCGTATGGGTAAAGGTAAAGGTGCTGTTGAATATTGGGCTGCTGTTGTAAAACCAGGAAGAATTATGTTTGAAATTGGTGGAGTGCCAATGGATGTTGCTAAAGAAGCTTTAAGGCTTGCAGCACAGAAACTTCCTGTAAGAACCAAATTTATTGTAGCTAGAGACTATCAAGCTTAATATTATAAAGTTATGAAACAATCAGAAGTAAAAGAACTGTCTGTGGCAGAATTACAAGAAGAGCTTGGTAAATCTAGAAAAGCATATTCAGATTTGAAAATGGCTCACGCAGTTTCGCCATTAGAGAACCCGATACAGCTTAGAGCTGAACGAAGAACTATAGCGAGACTTGCTACAGAGTTAACTAAAAGAGAACAACAATAAGTGTTATTCTGCTGAAAGATGGAAAAAAGAAATTTAAGAAAAGAGCGTATAGGTGTTGTTACCAGTAATAAAATGCAGAAATCAATCGTGGTTTCTGAAGTTAAGAAAGTAAAACACCCTATGTATGGGAAGTTCGTTTTAAAAACGAAAAAATACGTAGCGCACGACGAAACAAACGACTGCAACGAAGGAGATACTGTAAGGATCATGGAAACACGACCTTTAAGTAAATCTAAATGTTGGAGATTAGTAGAAATAATTGAAAGAGCGAAGTAATGGTACAACAAGAGTCTAGACTAAGAGTAGCAGACAATACCGGGGCAAAAGAAGTTTTGACCATTCGTGTATTGGGCGGTACAAAGAAAAGATACGCTTCTGTTGGGGACAAGATCGTTGTCAGCGTAAAAGAAGCTACACCTAACGGGAATATCAAAAAAGGTGCAGTTTCAACAGCAGTTGTTGTTCGTACCAAGAAAGAAGTACGCAGGCAGGATGGATCTTATATCCGTTTTGATGATAATGCCTGTGTATTGCTAAACCCTACCGGAGAAATGCGCGGAACTCGTGTATTTGGACCGGTTGCGAGAGAACTTCGTGATAAGCAATTCATGAAAATTGTATCATTGGCACCAGAAGTGCTTTAATACATTAAAAAGATGAGAAAGCTTAAGATAAAATCTGGAGATACTGTAAGAGTTATTGCTGGAGACCACAAAGGTCAGGAAGGCAAAGTTCAAAAAGTACTCATAGAAAAGAATAAAGCCATCGTGGAAGGTGTGAACACTATCTCAAAACATGAGAAGCCAAGTGCATCTAACCCACAAGGTGGTATTGTAAAGAAAGAAGCTCCTATTCATATTTCTAACCTTTCTTTGTTAGACAAAGATGGTAATACTACCAGAGTTGGATATAAAGAAGAGGATGGAAAGAAAGTAAGATTTTCCAAAAAATCTAATGAAGTAATTTAGTTATGGCATACGTACCAAGACTTAGAGCAGAATATGCAGAGCGAATTAAGCCTGCATTAAAAGAAGAATTTAGCTATGCTAACGTAATGGAGATCCCAAAACTTGAAAAAATAGTTTTGAGCCGTGGCGTTGGTGCAGCTGTAGCAGATAAAAAGCTAATTGACCATGCTGTAGATGAACTTACAACAATTACAGGTCAAAAAGCGGTGCAAACCATTTCTAAAAAGGATGTTGCTTCATTCAAGCTTCGTAAAGGAATGCCAATTGGGGCAAAAGTTACTTTGCGAGGATATAGAATGTACGAATTTCTAGATCGTTTAATCACATCAGCACTTCCACGTGTTCGTGATTTTAACGGGATTAAAGCTAATGGTTTTGATGGTAGAGGAAATTACAATTTAGGTGTTACTGAACAAATCATCTTTCCAGAGATCGATATTGATAAAGTAAACCGTATCAATGGTATGGATATTACCTTTGTAACCACTGCCAAAACCGATAAGGAAGCTAAATCATTGTTAACCGAACTAGGATTACCTTTTAAAAAGAATTAATTATGGCTAAAGAATCAATGAAAGCCCGTGAGGTGAAGAGACAAAAAATGGTAAAGAAGTATGCTGAAAAACGTGAAGCTTTGAAAGAAGCTGGCGATTGGGAAGCACTACAAAAATTACCAAAAAATTCTTCTCCTGTACGTTTGCATAACCGTTGTAAACTAACTGGTAGGCCAAAAGGATACATGAGACAGTTTGGTCTTTCTCGTGTAATGTTTAGAGAAATGGCTAACAAAGGATTAATTCCTGGAGTTAGAAAAGCTAGTTGGTAAAATTATAAATTGGTTGCAGGTTCTACCGATAGTCGGCTAGAAAACCACATCCGCAAATTATTATAGATGAATACAGATCCTATTGCAGATTATTTGACAAGAGTTAGGAACGCTGTGGCCGCAAACCACAGGGTGGTAGAGATACCAGCTTCTAACCTTAAAAGGGAGATAACAAAAATATTATTCGATCAGGGATATATTCTTAGTTACAAGTTTGATGATGCTACTGCTCAGGGGACAATTAAAATTGCCCTTAAGTATGATAAAATCACTAAAGAACCTGTAATTAAAGATATTCAAAGAATAAGTAAACCTGGTTTACGTAAGTATGCCGGCGCTAATGAATTGCCACGTATCCTTAATGGTCTTGGTATCGCTATAGTTTCTACTTCTCACGGTGTAATGACCGGGAAGCAAGCTAAAGCCGAGAAAGTTGGTGGTGAAGTATTGTGTTACGTTTACTAATACTTAAAAGACTAAAGAAATGTCAAGAATAGGTAAAAGCCCAATTACAATTCCTGAAGGTGTAACTGTAGACCTTAAAGGTAATATTGTAACGGTAAAAGGAAAATTAGGAGAACTTAAGCAGGAAGTTAGCGACATTGATGTGAAAATTGAAGATGGCGTAATTACTTTTGAACGTTCTTCAGAGAAAAGTGATCAAAAAGCAAAACACGGTTTATATCGTGCTTTGATAAACAATATGATTGAAGGAGTTTCTAACGGATACACTAAATCATTGGAACTGGTAGGAGTTGGATATAGAGCAACTAACCAGGGACAAAAATTAGATTTGGCCGTTGGGTTTTCCCATAATATTGTAATAGATTTGGCACCGGAAGTTCAGGTGGAAACAATTTCAGAAAAAGGTAAGAATCCTGTTGTGAAATTGACTTCTTATGACAAGCAACTTGTGGGCCAAATAGCTGCTAAAATACGTTCCTTCAGAGCTCCAGAGCCTTACAAAGGAAAAGGTATTAAGTATGTTGGAGAACAATTACGTAGAAAAGCAGGTAAATCAGCTTAATAAAGTTTAGATATGGCAGTTTCAAAACAAGATAGACGAAATAAGATAAGAAAGCGTGTTCGTAAGTCAATTACGGGTACCGCTAGCCGTCCAAGATTATCTGTATTTAGAAGTAATAAAGAAATTTATGCTCAAATTATAGATGATGTAGAAGGAAAAACCCTGGCTGCAGCCTCTTCGAGAGATAAAGGTGTAACAGCAGAAGGAAATAAATCCAAGCAAGCAGAATTGGTTGGTAAAGCCCTTGCTGAAAAAGCTTTAAAGGCCGGTGTAGAAACCATTTCTTTTGATAGAAGCGGTTACCTGTATCACGGAAGAGTTAAATCATTAGCAGAAGGTGCTCGAGAAGGAGGACTAAAATTCTAGAAAATTATGTATCAAGATTATAAAAACGTAGAACATGTAAAACCGGGCGGACTTGAATTAAAAGATCGTTTGGTAGGAGTACAGCGTGTGACCAAAGTAACCAAAGGTGGTAGAGCTTTTGGATTTTCTGCTATCGTAGTAGTAGGAGATGAGAATGGTGTTGTAGGGCAAGGTTTAGGGAAATCTAAAGAAGTTGCTGATGCTATCTCTAAAGCTGTGGAAGATGCAAAAAAGAATTTAGTGCGTATTCCTTTACATAAAGGAAGCCTTCCTCACGAACAGAAAGGTAAGTATGGTGGAGCAAGAGTTCTTTTGCTACCTGCTGCAACTGGTACCGGGATTATTGCCGGTGGTGCGATTCGTGCCGTACTGGAATCTGTTGGTGTACACGACGTACTTTCTAAAAACCAGGGGTCTTCAAACCCACACAACGTAGTAAAAGCTACTTTTGATGCACTACTTCAATTAAGAAGTGCTGATACTGTTGCTAAACAACGTGGTATTTCATTAGAAAAGGTTTTTAAAGGATAAATCAAGGAGAACGATGGGAAAGATAAAAGTTACAAAAGTAAAAAGTGCTATTAACCGATCTAAAAACCAGAAATTGGTTTTAGAGTCTCTTGGTCTTAAGAAAATTGGCCAGACGGTAGAGCATAACGATACGCCAAACATCCTTGGTATGGTAAATAAAGTTAAACATTTAGTTTCTGTAGAGGAAACAAAATAATAAATTCACATGGAATTAAATAACTTAAAACCTGCAAAAGGTTCAGTTAAGAGTAACAACAAGCGTGTTGGCCGTGGAGAAGGATCAGGAAAAGGTGGTACTGCCACTCGTGGTCACAAAGGGGCTAAGTCTCGTTCTGGTTACTCCAAGAAGATAGGTTTTGAAGGTGGGCAGATGCCACTTCAACGCCGTGTTCCAAAATTTGGTTTCACTAACAGAAATCGTGTAGCTTATCAAGGTGTAAATCTTGATACTTTGCAACGTTTGGTTGATGAAGGTAAAATTAAAGATACTGTAGATGTTGATACTTTGATCGCTAATGGTCTTGTAAGTAAAAACGAACCAGTTAAGATATTAGGTAGAGGTGAATTAAAGGCAAAGTTGAAAATATCTGTTCATAAATTTACTGCCTCAGCAAAAGAAGCTATAGAAGCTGCTGGAGGTGAAGTTGTTACTTTATAATAGATAGCCAAATGAAATTCATCAATACTATTAAAAATATTTGGAAGATCGAGGAACTAAAAAATAGAATTTTAGTTACCCTCGGTCTATTGTTGGTCTATCGTTTTGGAGCGCAAGTTGTGCTTCCCGGAATAGATGCCTCGCAATTAACTAATCTTGCTAGTCAAACCGATGGTGGCCTTTTAGGCCTCCTAAATGCATTTACAGGAGGAGCGTTTTCTAATGCTTCTGTTTTTGCGTTGGGAATTATGCCATATATCTCGGCTTCGATTGTGGTGCAGCTTATGGGTATTGCGATACCTTACCTGCAAAAACTTCAAAAAGAAGGAGAGAGCGGTAGACGTAAGATTAATCAAATCACTCGTTGGTTAACAATTGCAATTACCCTGGTGCAGGGACCTGGTTATATCTATAACCTTTTTGCTACACTTCCGCAGCAAGCCTTTTTATTAGGTGACACTGTGACATTTGTGGCTTCAGCAGTGGTTATCCTTACTACAGGAACCATTTTTGCAATGTGGCTGGGTGAAAAGATAACCGATAAAGGTATTGGTAATGGTATTTCGCTATTAATTATGGTTGGTATTATTGCTACCCTACCACAGGCATTTATTCAGGAATTTGCTTCCAGAGTATTTGAATCTAATGGAGGCCTTATTATGATTCTTATTGAATTGGTAATTTGGTTCGCTATTATTCTTGCTTCGGTAATGTTGGTTATGGCTGTGCGTCAAATCCCGGTGCAATATGCCAGAAGAACCGCTTCTGGAGGTTACGAGAAGAACGTATTTGGATCTAGACAGTACATTCCACTTAAGCTTAATGCTTCAGGTGTAATGCCAATTATATTTGCTCAAGCTATTATGTTTATCCCGGCTGCTGTGGCAGGATTATCAGATTCTGATGCTGCACAAGGGGTTACCGCGGCTTTTAGCGATATATTCGGATTTTGGTATAATGTAGTATTTGCACTTTTAATTATTGTGTTTACCTACTTCTATACCGCGATTACTGTACCTACCAACAAAATGGCTGATGATCTAAAGCGAAGTGGAGGATTTATTCCAGGCATTCGTCCCGGAACTGAAACCGCTGAGTTTTTAGATAGAATTATGTCTCAAATTACCTTGCCAGGATCTATTTTCCTTGCACTTATTGCTGTGTTCCCAGCGATTGTGGTGCAACTCTTAGGTGTGCAACAAGGATGGGCATTGTTTTTTGGAGGAACCTCGCTTTTAATTATGGTTGGAGTTGCAATAGATACTATGCAACAAGTAAATTCTTACTTGCTGAATAGACATTACGACGGATTAATGAAAACAGGTAAAAACAGAAAAGCAGTAGCTTAATTATGGCAAAACAACCGGCAATAGAACAAGACGGAACAATTATAGAAGCATTATCTAATGCAATGTTCCGTGTAGAATTGGAAAATGGTCACGTTGTGACAGCTCACATCTCTGGGAAAATGCGTATGCACTACATTAAATTGTTACCTGGAGATAAAGTAAAACTGGAAATGAGCCCTTACGATCTAAGTAAGGCTCGTATAACATACAGATACTAAAAGTAATTTGAGCTATTTGTAAAATTTTCAGTACTTTTGCAACCTGAAAAATTTATGAATGCTGAAATCCTGATTTTGAGCATATTTCAAGATCAGTGAATTGTAAAAAACTAAAGAGATGAAAGTTAGAGCATCAGTAAAGAAAAGAAGTGCCGACTGTAAGATAGTTCGCAGAAAAGGGCGCCTTTACGTAATTAACAAAAAGAATCCTAGATTTAAACAAAGACAAGGCTAATTATGGCAAGAATTGCAGGGGTAGATATACCTAAACAAAAGCGAGGAGTTATAGCATTGACCTATATCTTCGGAATTGGTAAAAGCAGGGCTCAAAAGATCCTTAGCCAGGCCAAAGTAGATGAAAGCAAAAAAGTTTCAGATTGGGACGATGAAGAAATTGGTCGTATTCGTGAAGCTGTTGGTGAATTTACAATCGAAGGAGAATTACGTACAGAAGTTCAAATGAGTATTAAGCGTCTAATGGATATTGGATGCTATAGAGGTATTCGTCACAGAAGTGGTTTGCCACTTAGAGGGCAGAGAACCAAAAATAACTCAAGAACCAGAAAAGGTAGAAGAAAAACAGTTGCTAACAAGAAGAAAGCGACTAAATAGTAATTAATATGGCAAAGAAGACAGTTCAAAAAAAGCGTAAAGTAACCGTTGAGTCCGTAGGGCAAGCGCACGTTACGGCTTCTTTCAATAACATTATTGTTTCCCTTACTAATAAAAAGGGTGACGTTATTGCTTGGTCATCTGCAGGAAAAATGGGTTTTAGAGGTTCTAAAAAGAATACTCCTTATGCTGCCCAGTTAGCTGCAGAAGACGCGTCTAAAGTAGCTCACGAAGCTGGTTTGCGCAAAGTTAAAGTTTACGTTAAAGGGCCGGGGAATGGTAGAGAATCTGCTATTCGTTCGCTTCATAACAACGGGATTGAAGTAACTGAGATTATTGATGTTACTCCATTACCACACAACGGATGTCGTCCTCCTAAGAGACGTAGAGTTTAATAATAAGTATAAATAAATAAGAGAGGAGTTAAGATTATCGAAGGACAGAGACCTTAATTCATAATCCCTTTCTTCTAAATTCAAAGTTAATGGCAAGATATACTGGTCCAAAGACTAAAATAGCCCGAAAGTTCGGAGAAGCTATTTTTGGAGACGATAAGTCTTTCGAAAAAAGAAATTATCCTCCGGGACAACACGGTAACAACCGTCGTCGCGGTAAAAAATCTGAATATGCTATCCAGTTAATGGAAAAGCAAAAAGCAAAGTATACTTACGGTATCCTTGAGCGTCAGTTTAGTAATATGTTTAAAAAAGCTACTAGAGCGCAGGGAATTACTGGTGAGGTTTTACTTCAACTTTGTGAATCACGTCTTGATAACGTAGTATTTAGAATGGGTATTGCCCCTTCTAGAAGAGCAGCAAGACAATTTGTATCTCACAGACACATTACGGTAAATGGAGAGTTGGTAAACATACCTTCTTACCAATTGAAAGCGGGTGATGTTGTAGGTGTTCGTGAAAAATCAAAATCTTTACAGGCTATTCAGGATTCACTAGCCAACTCTAGCAGTGTATACGAATGGATTACCTGGAATAACGAAACAAAACAAGGTACTTTTGTTTCAGTACCCGGACGTATTCAGATTCCGGAAAACATAAATGAACAATTCATCGTCGAATTATATTCGAAATAATAATTCACAGAAGTCGTAATATGGCAATACTAAATTTTCAGAAGCCCGATAAAGTTATAATGATTGATTCAACCGATTTCGAAGGGAAATTTGAATTTCGCCCTTTGGAACCTGGATATGGATTAACCGTTGGTAACGCTTTAAGAAGAGTGCTTTTATCTTCATTAGAAGGTTATGCAATCACTTCTATTCGTATAGAAGGCGTAGATCACGAATTCTCCGCTATTCCTGGAGTCGTTGAAGACGTAACAGAAATTATCCTGAACCTTAAACAAGTAAGGTTCAAAAGGCAAATTGATGAAATAGATAACGAAGCCGTTACCATTTCTATATCTGGAGAAGAACAAATTACTGCCGGTCACTTTCAAAAATTCATTTCAGGCTTTCAAGTCCTAAATCCAGATCAGGTGATCTGTACTGCAGACAAGAAAGTAAACCTGAATATGGAAATGACCATAGAAAAAGGTAGAGGTTATGTTCCGGCCGAAGAAAACAAAAAAGCCAACGCACCTCTTGGAACTATATTTACCGATTCTATTTATACACCAATAAAGAACGTAAAATATAGCATTGAAAACTATCGTGTAGAGCAGAAGACCGATTATGAAAAATTGGTTTTTGAAATCGTTAGCGATGGATCTATTCATCCAAAAGATGCACTTACTGAAGCTGCAAAAACACTTATTCACCACTTTATGTTATTCTCTGACGAGCGTATCACGCTTGAGGCAGATGAAATAGCACAAACTGAAACTTATGATGAAGAATCTCTTCATATGAGACAGTTGCTTAAAACTAAGTTGGTAGATATGGATCTTTCAGTAAGAGCTTTAAATTGCTTAAAAGCGGCTGAAGTTGATACCCTGGGAGACCTTGTTTCTTACAATAAAAACGACTTGATGAAGTTTAGAAACTTCGGAAAGAAATCTTTGACAGAACTTGAAGAATTGGTAAGCAACAAAGGGCTTAACTTTGGTATGGACCTTTCAAAATACAAATTAGATAAGGACTAATATATAAGTAGTTTTCCATAAAAGCCGGCAAAAGATCGCGCTTTGGGAGAATGAATTAAGAACAAAACAATGAGACACGGAAAAAAAATAAACCATTTAGGTAGAAAGACCGCTCACAGGAAGTCTATGCTAGCCAATATGGCTTGCTCTCTAATAGAGCACAAGAGAATCAACACCACCGTAGCTAAAGCAAAAGCTTTAAAAGTTTTTGTAGAGCCTTTGGTAACTAAGTCTAAAGAAGATACTACTCACAATCGTAGATTGGTATTCAGTAAACTTCGTCAAAAAGAAGCTGTAGCCGAATTGTTTCGTGAGGTAGCTCCTAAAGTTGGTGACCGCCCGGGTGGATACACAAGGGTAATTAAATTAGGTAACCGTCTTGGAGATAATGCCGATATGGCCCTTATCGAGTTAGTTGATTACAACGAAATTTATAACCTTAGCAAGCCAGAGAAGAAGAAATCTACACGTAGAGCGGGTAGAAAGAAAGCTACTGAGGCTACTGCTCCAAAAGCAGAAGGAAAAACAGAAGAGAAATCTTCAGAAAATAAAGAGGATAAAAAAGAGGAATAGAAATGAATCTTCTAATAATCTAATTTTAAAAAAGGATAAACTCTCTGGGTTTATCCTTTTTTTATATATTCTAATGAAATAATCATTTCCGCGAAGGCGGAAATCAAAAAGTTCACTTCCTTTTTAACGACAACATTCAACACAACAAACACATCTAGGATTATTACTATGAAATATCAAACTCGAAAAAAAGCGATTATCTTACTGGAAGATGGTACTATCTTTCACGGTAAGGCAGTAGGAGACAAAGACGGTAAAGCCGTTGGAGAAGTTTGTTTTAATACCGGGATGACCGGTTACCAGGAGATCTTTACAGATCCATCTTATTTTGGTCAGCTTATGGTAACTACCAATGCACATATTGGTAATTATGGAACATTAGCCGAAGAAAGTGAAGCCGATAAAGCTAAGATTTCTGGGCTTATCTGTAAGAATTTTAGTTACACTCATTCTCGTCCTGCCGCCGATTCTTCTCTTCAGGAGTTTTTAGATGATAGTAACTTATTTGCTATTTCTGATGTAGATACTCGTGCTTTAGTAACATACATTAGGGAAAATGGAGCGATGAACGCTATTATCTCAACCGATGTTGATAATATAGAAGGGCTTAAAAAAGAACTTGCCGAAGTACCAGATATGAACGGTTTAGAACTTGCTTCTAAAGTTTCAACTAAAGAGCCTTATTACTTCGGTAACGAAAATGCGACTTACAAGATTGCTGCTCTAGATGTTGGCATTAAGAAGAATATTCTTCGCAATTTTGAAAAGCGCGATGTGTATGTAAAGGTTTTTCCATACAATGCAACTTATGAGGAAATGAGTGAATGGAATCCAGATGGCTATTTTCTTTCAAATGGCCCGGGAGATCCGCAGCCACTTGAAAACGCGATCACGCTTACTAAAGCTATTTTAGAAAAAGATCATCCACTGTTTGGAATTTGTTTGGGTCACCAAATTATAGCAATTGCTAATGGTATAAAAACCTATAAAATGCATCACGGTCACCGCGGAATTAATCATCCTGTAAAGAACTTAATCACCGGCAAAGGCGAAATTACTTCCCAGAATCATGGTTTCTCGGTAGATAAAGCAGAAACTGATGCGAACAGCGAAGTGGAGATCACTCATATTTGCTTGAACGATGATACAGTTGGTGGGATCGCGATGAAAAATAAAAACTGTTTTTCAGTTCAGTATCACCCCGAAGCAAGCCCTGGCCCGCACGATGCCAGTTATTTGTTTGATGACTTTATGGATAGAATAAAAAGAGCTAAAGCTTAAAATTATTTTACAATAATTAATCCAAAAGCCCAAAATTTAAAGATTTTGGGCTTTTCTTTTATTAAAACTGATTTTATTCTAAATTGCCCATCAATCATCAATGAAAAAACTATTAAATTTTAGCTTTTGTCTGTTTTCATCTATTTCCAATCATGCTAATTAGACTGGGATGGCTGCTCTCAAACTAATTTTTTCCAGCATTTTATTTCTCTGTGTTTTACAACTGCACGCTCAGAAACATCCTGTTTTCTTTGCGGGTTTTGAAGGCTACAGGCATACCGATTTTGAAGATAATAGCTTCGGGAAATTTTCAGTAGGATCTCAGATCTATCAAATTAAGTTTTTTGCTCCCGAAATTGGTTTCGATTATGGGGGAGGCACGCTCCCAGAAAGAACTGTTTTTGGTGAAGATTTTACTATTCAAGATCCAAGAAAGGGGCTTTTGAGGCAACGGTTTAAATTTTCAGTATTCACCTTAAACCCGAAACTTAAATTTGGTGAAGAAGATGCTTATATCACCTTTTCCCCGAAATATCATATAGGCAGGTTAATGGGAGAAGCGGCTTATCTAGTGTATAGTGGTGATAATAATCGCTACATAGGTGTGAAGGAAAGTGAGGAAGCTAAAATCAGAACTTCTTTTTGGAGTTTTGCTATTGGCTTTGAAGGTATTCAGATTTCTCCCAGGTATTGGTTTGCTCTTTCCATTCACTATACATTGGTAGATGCCAACGAGGTTTGGAATACCATGGAGTTTTCAACACAGGATGCCTTTATGCAATCAGCTTCAACTCCTACAATTGGTCTTGGCTTAAGATTTTACTACAATCCATTCGCTTCCAAAAACGATTAAAATAATTAGATTTTCCGTGGTAGTTATTTCTAAAATATTCTGCGGAATTTTAGAAATGCGTAATTAGTTTGCTTTTCGGCAAATTCGTAACAAATAAAACCTTTTCCTGAGATTCCTTTAAAGACTTTCCTTTAGAAAACCATTTCGTGTTTCCATAATGTTATAAATGCTTTAAAACTACCTGTTTCGCTCGCTATTTTGGGCTTCAATTTGTATCTTGCATTTAAATCAATTAACTAATTAAAGAACATTATGAGTGTAATAATAAATATTCACGCCCGTCAGATTTTCGACTCAAGAGGAAATCCAACCGTAGAAGTAGATGTTTTAACCGAAAATGGAATTTTAGGGAGAGCAGCAGTGCCTTCTGGAGCTTCTACCGGTGAGCACGAAGCTGTAGAACTTCGTGATGGTGG
>VMHT01170439.1_pt1 | contig 25388 bp, 28 predicted proteins | sample 4693611 | NCBI WGS metagenome assembly VMHT01 (sample SAMN12280063, study PRJNA550983) | marine metagenome | isolation source: seawater sampled from same location over 5 years 0.02-0.2 micron viral filtrate | place: USA: collected off the coast of southern California halfway between the port... ...
TTTGAACTCTAGATAACCTACAATAACACTAGTGTCTGGTGATATTATTGGCATTAATTTTGGCAGCAAGACTATCGCAAAGACAGCAGTTAATGCTATAATTCTTCTGGTCCATTGGAAACCTTTGTTTTCATATTCTCTTGCTTCTTTAAAACCTTTTTGTTGAACTTCAGCTCTTTGTATAAGCATCTTTTGTTCTTCTCTTTTTGCTTTTATACTTTGTGACCAGATACTCATTACTCCACCGAGTACAGTAGAACCTAGCATTGTTATCATTTCAAATGGCATTGTTTCTCCTATTCATATATTATTTTTACTTTTAATTTCTTTTGTTCTTTAGTTGCTCCTCTAGATATAAAGGATCCTTTAAGATTTCTTTTATATCCATCTGGCGCAGTATAACTGTCAACCTTTCTATAATTTTTAGCCTTAACATCATAAGCATTATACTCACCTGTAGCCATATTTAAAGTAACAATATCTATTGGTCCAAGACCACCCAGGGGTGTAAACACTAGTATATTAGGATCTTTTGCAAGACGAAGTTGAGCAGTAAGTTCTGTGGTTAAGCCAACTATAGCTTTTTTTCTTCTAGCCATTATATTTGATGTAGCCTAGCAAGGAAGCTATCGCACCACCAATTAGCAGCAGAACTCTAAAACCACCCTTACTTTTATTAACATCACTTTTTAATTCTTTTATATCTGTACGCATTTCATCAATAGCTTTAAATAAAGTTTTCATTCTTTCTGCGCAAACTTTTTCGTGGTAAGATATTCTTAAAGAATTGTTATCTTCTATGTTTTGTTTTAAAGTTTTTTTTTTACGCACCATCACCTACCTTGTTACAAAAATAAGTAACATATAATTCTTCTTCGTTAAATCTTTCAGAGTTATAATTGATTACTTCTACAGTTGCTAATGCTCCTGCTTTATTACAATCACTCCATGTATAAAATTCCATGGGTGACATTGTAGGTGTGTTACACATTCCTGTCATAGCCGAACAGATAGTATAAGCTAAAACAAATTTCATTTATCTAGCCGTACATGGTACATTGTTAGTTCCAACTAGGGGTGCTTCTGCAAAACACATATAAATGTATGATTCACCAGATTGATTTAAACCTGCATCAGTTCCTCTTAATTTAAAACCATTACTTAAAATATCTGTTGCAAAAGCTGATGCTTTATTTTCTGCATTAGAATTATTAGCTGATGGGTGTTGTGTTTGATTAGGGTTCATTTGACCAAAATTTTGTAAAGCTGCTGTACCACTTCTTTTATTATCTTTCATATACCAATTATCAGTATTACTAGTTCTTTTTATCATAACAAAAGCAGGTTTAAATCCTGTATAAATAAATGTTCCATCATTATTTCCATTCCCTGTGTAGCTTCCAAATTTTGAGTAGCCTTGTTTTTCTGCGAAGCAGTAGGCTATGTAAGTATCATCATTCGCATTTACTCCACCACCACTTCCTATAGCAAATACAGAAGATGTTGGTGTAGTGCTATTCCAATTTGAATTATTACCAGCAGCACCAGTGCTATCTAAACTAATAGCTTTATCATTTCCTAAAGACGCATGATATACTTCCCAATTAGTACCACTAGCATTTATTTTTTTAACAATAATCGTTTTAGGTACTGCACTTAAATGATGAGGAATAGTATGACCTGCTGAACCATTTCCAACATATTTAACAATAGAAAAACCAGCAGTTGTTGATACAGAATAAGAATATGCTTTACCAGTTCCAGAGCCAGTAGTTGTACCAGAACCAGTTGTTCCTGCTTTCCAGTTCCAACCAACAAAATTATTTGAACTTGAATTTGTTGCACCACTAGCACTTCCTAAAGTAAAACCATCACTATCAAAAGAAGTGATGTCATTACTACCTGTTGCTTCTGCATCTGTAGCATTTGAATATATAGCTTTATCTACTCCTCTAACAGCATCAAATAAATGATGGTAAGAAGTATTAGTTCTTGCTTTAACCCATAGCAAATCAGTTTGAAATCCTACTCCTGTAATTGCATGACCAGATGAACCTGTTCCTGTCCAAATTTTAGTATTAAAATGCTCCGAAGATTTATTAATTGTTGTGTATGCCATTATAAATTTAATCCTTTTGTTGATAAGGCAGTATAGCCTGTTGGTACATCATATTCAAATATTCCTATTCCACTTGCGTTAGTTCCTGCACTAGATACTGCTGTTGTTCCGAAGTAGCCATTGCCGAAGTTTGCTTGTAAAGTAGAATTACCTGCATTTTCATCTCCACCAGCAGGAAAATAAAATCCACTTGAATTATTTTCTGGTTTTGTAACTCCTACTACTCCTGTTACTGAACTTGCATTTGATGGGTCAGAACCATTTTGCCAAACACCATTTTTACTAAAATATAATTTATTTAATCCATCTTGCTCATCATCTAGATTTAAAGCAACTCCAATTATATCCCCTGTTGTGTAAGTTCCCCAAGTACCACCAACAGATGAACTATTATTTTTTACAGTACCATCTTTACTATATGACCAACCATAAGTTCTTTGTTGTAATTGTTGAGATGAAGAAGTAGTTACATTATCTACAATTCCTATTTCGGTAGCACCACTATCATTAGCAGAAAATTTAATTTCCCAGTAATATTTACCAGAAGTCATACCTAAAGTTCCTGTATTAAAAGTTTCATAACCATATTGAATTCCAGGAGATTTACCTCTTACTTGTGTATTTCCATGTGCAAATGTACTTTCTTGATAAAAATTATCTAAAGGATTCCAAGTACAAAAAACATTGCTTGGATTATCTTCTGTTTTTGTAAGTGTACCACCACCAACTGTAAAGTTATTACTATTACCAGATTGGTCTGTAACACTATTACCATCTTTTAAAATAAAGAAACCATTGTTTCCATAAGTAACACTTGGAGAAGTTTTAATTTTCCATTCTCCAGTTGTACTATCTGTTTCTCCAAATGCTGATGCAGCATAAGCTGTACCATCTATAAAGTGAAAATGTGAAATTGAACCATCAAAATAATCTGCTCCACTTTCTGCTCTCCTACCAATTTGAAAAGTGTTACTATCTAAAACATCCATTGATGTTATTTCTGCTTGTGTAGTTCCATCAAAAGAAGTTTCCTCAATACCATTTACATAAATTTTAACTCTATTTGCTGCTGATTGCGTACAATCTATTGAAATTAATATATGATACCAAGCATTAACATCTCTAAAAACTTTATTTGTTATATATTGAATTTCTCCTTGACCAGTTATATTTCCATAAACTTGAAAAGCATCAGTAGTTCTAAATCTTGCTCTTAGTTGTGCACCACTACTTGTACCTATTGAAAATATATGTTGATGTGCACCAGTCAATGCACCTCTTTTATACCACCCAGAAAAAGTACATTTTGTGTTTAAAGTAGAAGTACCTGTAGTTCTTGTTAAATATGTACTAGCCATTAGTTAAATTGTCCACCCCCTGTTGCACCGAAGCTAGAAGTTAAACTAAAGCTACGATCAGTTGTTTGGTTTTCAGCATCCGTAATTCGGAGTGTGAAATTATAGGTTGTTGCAGTTGTGCTTGAACCACCAAAGTCTGTAGTTGTTATCACACCTGTTGTAGAATTTAAAGAACAATTTGCTTGAGAAGCATTTGTTAATACATTGGTTACTTCAGAATAAGTAACTGCACTATCTGAAGTTCCAGCAACTGTAGCTACAGTTCCAGAAAAATTTCCTGCAATAGTTCCTAGTGTACCTGCAGCAGTTGTCCAAGTAGGAGCATCTGAAACAGTTAAAATATTTGTAGATGATAGTACGGCTAAACCATTAGGATTTTCTATTCTAATTTTATATTGAGCATCAACAGTTAGTGTTGCTTGAACTGTTAAAGAAGTTGAGTTGTTAAATGTAACTGTGTCTGCAACATACCAGATACCAGTAGAAGGATTTAAAAATTCTACTTGTGGTACTGAAACATAATTAGTTCCTGTAATTGTAATTGAAGTTTGAGCATTAGTGATAACATCTGGAGTTATAGAAGTTATTGTAGGTTTTGTTTCTGCAACACCTGTTAATTGAGAACCATCTAAAGCAGGAAGTCTAGCAGAGTTGTCAAGTTTAACAAAGTTTTCTGCTGTGTTAGCAGTAGAATAAACTGTTGCTATATCTTTAGCTTTAGTCATGAGGATTAATCCTCGCTAGGTGGTGTATAACCAGTTAATGCAGTTGCTTCTGCTTGTGTTAATCCCAAGTCTAATAGCTTTTGATTGCCATTAGCTTTGTCTGTAGCTTTTTGAGTTTTTTCATTAGCTTCAGCAGTATCTAACTCTGCAATTTTTGCATCAATATCACTATCGCTAATTGGTGTTGTATCTAACCAATCAATAACATCATTTGTTACTGTAACTTCTGCATTTGCATTGATTGCCATTATTGCTTCTATTTTACTTGCCATAATTATACTCCTGTCTCCATTAATAGTACATTTGAAGTACCTCTTTGATTGTAATCATTTCCTTGACCAGCTGCATTATTATTAGATGTGTTAATATGAAAATTTCCACCATTTTCACAAACACCATATAAGGTGTAAGTAACAGCACTCGTAGTGTTTGGACTATCTTGGTAGACATCACTTAAAATATTTAGTTGGTCTAAATTGTTTGGTTCTGGTCTATCAGACAAATATGTACCTAAAGAATTTCCACCATTAGCATTGTTAGGTTCTGTATTTATAAAACCAGATGCACCACCAGATATACTTCTATACCATTTAAATCTAGGATAACTGTCTCCATTAACACCATGCAATGCTCTCAAAAATATTACAATTTTACTTGATGAACTTGTTGGTGTAATTGTTGCTACTAATGGTGTTGCAACATAACTACTTGATGAACTACTAAACATAGTATCAGTTTGAGTAAATACAGTTTGTAATACTCCACCACCTGCGTCACCCCATGAAGGATTTGCACCAGTACCACCAGTAAGTAATGCTTGACCACTTGTTCCTGCAGCAAGTCTAGCGATTGCACTACCATTATTATAATACAAATCTCCTTGTACTGTACCTGTAATATTTAATAAGTCTGCATCTGTACCTTTACCAGACATTTGATCCCAGAAATTTGTATCTGTTGGAAGGTTACCAGTTGATGCAGCAGTACATACATAAGATGATCCATTGTATGAAACAACATCATCTACTGCATAAGCAGTACCACCTGCGTAAGCACCTTTCCAATTAAATTTTATAGATCCTAAATTTACAATAGCCATGTGTTCTCCTTATACTTATTTTTAAATTGTTGCAACTAAATTTCCATCATTATTTATGCTAAAAGTGAACCCACTAGCACTAAATAAAACATCATCAAATGAAGCATAAGTCGTATCGCTTATGTCATCTACACCACCATTTGTAGTAGTTACTATTAATTCACCACTAGCATTTTTACTAAATCCATATACCTCTGCAGAACTTGCGTTTCCTGGTTGGAATGCACCAGCAGAATTATTGTAAACTAAAACTTGACCATCTGAAATACCACCTGTTGATACATCATTTGCATCATTAATACTAAAGTTAGATAATTGGAAAGTTCCAAATGCAATAACATCTACAACATCAGTTCCAGAAGTTCCAATTGCACTAGCAAAAACAATACTATCTCCAGAAGCTACAGTAACATCTGTACCATTAACCATCTTAACACCATTTAGATATACATCTATAAATCCTGCATCGTAAGCAAGTGTATTAGTGTTGTCATCAGCTCCAGTAATTGTAGTAGTAGAACTAGATACTGTGTATGTAAACCTACTTGAAGTTCCATTCACACTTGAGCCAGCAGGAATCCACCCACTAGATGAGTAGACTTTCATGGTTTGTGATGCAGTATCAAAATATAAATCACCAACATCTAATGCCGAACCATCTGGATCTGCAGTTGGAGCTGTAGCACTTGGTCCAAGATAGATATTTGCGAAAGCGTTTATGTCTGCAAGATTATTTGCTGCAGTTGTGATTGAAGATATGTTTGAACCTACATTCGTAACATTAGTATTATTAGCAGCTACTAAATTTATATTTGTACTGTTTGCATTAACTGCATTAATATTTGCAGAATTTGAATTAACTGCAGATATTGCAGAACTTATTCCAGATACATTAGAAATTTCAGTATCTATTCCTGCAGTTGTGTTTATATTCGCTATGTTAGTTGCAGTTGTGTTTACATTGGCTATAGATCCTGCAACAGTTCCTATTGTGTTTGAACCAGATAAATCTGCAGCTACAGTATTAACATTTGCTTGATCTGAAGTTGAAAGTTGTATTTGTCTCCATTGAGTGTTAGTCAAATCGTACACTTTCATTACATCATCTGTAGTATTAAAGTATAATGCTCCGTCTGTTAATGCGTCTCCATCATTATCTACTGTAGGATCACTAGCTTTAGCACCTAAAAATCTATCATCAAAATTATCTAAAGCAGATTCTGCTGCTGCTTGAGCAACCTCTGCTGCAGTTTGTGCAGTTTCTGCATTTGTCTCTGCTAACTCTGCTGCCGTCTTTGCAGTTTCGGCATCGTTCTTATGACTTAACGCATTTGCTTCACTTGTTGATGCATTATTCGCACTAGCTAATGCTTCTGCTGCTTTTGTAGTTGCAGTATTGCTTGCCGTAGTTGCGCTAGCTGCGTCTACTAATAAATCCCATTTAGCACTATCTGTGTTTGTAGTTAAAGGTTGAGATCCAGAGGATGTGTGAGCTGTGTTAGCTAAAAAAATATTATTTGTTGATGTGTCTTTAACTATATCTCTAGCAGAATAAGTTGTGCCTGCAGACCAGTTACCTTTAAAAGTTCCTAGTTCTTGAGATACAACAAGTTCTCCATTAGAATCAAAACCAAAAATTTTTCCTGCTCTATCAGTTGAACCAATAGCAAACTCTGTAGTGTTCATTGTGTTTGTTCTTGATAACTTAATAGATCTATCAACTTCTTCTTGTAACTGTTGAATAGCCATCATAGATCTATCTAATCCTTCTTCATGACTTTCTGCAGGGAATGCGTCATTAGCGATATAATCGATAGATTGAGTTTGAGGTAATGCTCTTCTTAAAACTACAGTTTCTGTAGCAGTTGGAATATTACCTGTTGTAAATACAATAGTTCCACCAGATCCAGATCCTGCACCAGTAACTGTATAATGTGTAGTTAAAGTCTTGACTGTTTCAGTTGCATTAGCATCCCTAATAATTACTTGAATATCTGTATCTGCAAAAATTTTAAAAGTATAGTTAAAGGTATCTAAAGTACCATTTCCAGAATAGGAATTTTTTACTGTAGTCGATGATATAGTCATATGCTAAAAACCTTTAAACATTGATGATGGTTTAGTCAATAAATATTCTTGATTATAATCTTTTTTCATTCTTTTTTCTACTCTTTTTAATGCTCCTGGAGACATAGTTTCCATCATTTGAAACCCTATTAAATAATCGTAAACTGTCTTAATGTAAAACAAATTCATAAAAGGTATGTTGCTACTTACTGCTCTATATGCTGCTTTACCTGCTTTACCACCTTCTCCACGAATACCATAATTAATTGCTAATAATACATCTGCTACAGTTGTTGCTCCTGGTCCAGCAAGACCTGCAATAATAGTTGATCCGTCTCTTTGTTCTTTAAATAAAACATCACCATATAAACCTAAACCACCACCTTGTAATAGAGCTGCCATAACTGTGTTCCATTTAGCAGGATCTCTTGGTTCTCTTCCTTTTAAAAAATCTTTTGCCGTCATTGAAGCATATCCTAATAAACCAGTTGTAACTATAGTTGCAACCATACCTCTTGCACCTCTACCTATATCTTGATTTGGTCCAGATCTCATGTAAGCTAAATCTCTACCAATTACTTTATTAAAAATTGCAATAGGGAAACCTTTAAATTGACCAAGAAATCTAAATGCTTCTCCCAAAGGAGTACCTGCTAAAGTTCCTTGTGTCATTATTCCTTTAACTCTAGCATCTGGTTGAATTACTGCAAATAAAGTTCTGTCTAGCATCATTCCAGATACTGAATATTTAAATTTTTGTTTTTCTATTTGCGCTTCTCTTTTACTTAAATTTTCTATACCTGTAATTTTCTTTATATCTGCATCAGAAACTTGATCTAACAAACCAATATTAATAAATTCCATACCATCATCTGCAGTTTCCATGGCAGTTTTTCTTATTACATCCCATTTATTTGAGTCTATATTGTATTTTTCAAATAGTAATTGTAGTTGTTTATTTAACTTATTGTAGGGTAGTTTTTTTTGTCTTGCATAATAGTTAGCCATACCTAACATAGCATTTTCTTTTAATGTGTTAGTCCACCAAGTAAGTAAATTAAATTTAAAGAATGTTCTTTGTATTTCTGTTCCTCTTCTACTTAAATTATCTCCTACTTGATTTCTTCCTGCAGTATCATGAATAGTTCCGTCAAGCATTAATCCTAACATTTCTGCTATTTCTTTTTTTTGTTTTGTATTCTTAACTCTTGCAAGCGCACCAAATGCTTCTGCAATTCCACCTAATAAAGTATTACCACCTTGATCTTTCATTTCAGATCCATAGATACCCAAATCAGTTGCAGCAGATATAGCAGCTCCACCTAGTTTTGATACATTTCCTATTAATCTTCCTATTGCTCCATATTTTGCAAGAGCAAAATTTTCTACAGTATTTAAAGATCCATCAACTACATTCCAATATTTTTGAAATGAATTAAAATTAGCAATCTTACTTCTATCTCTTCCTTGCATACTGTCATAAATAGCTTCTCTAATACTTTCAAAATTCTTTTTAGGATTAGTACCTAGTCTATCTATCATTCCAATATTTCTTCCTGCCGTCATCAAACCAGAAAGGAATGTTTCTTGAAGATTACCATTGCCAAATTTTTCATGGTAAGTAAACCACTCTCCAGCATTTTTAAAATGTAAAACCCTTTTACCACTAGCTGCTTTTGCTACACTTCTTGAACCAAAAACATTTACACCATCAGCTATTTGTATTTTGTTTCCAACCAAAGAATTATAAACTTCTGCCATAAACTCATCTATATTTTCTACTGTATCAAAAGTTCTTTGATCTAGTTTTGGCTCTACAAAATTTCTCCATGCTTTATAATTTTTATTATAGTTTATATCTTTACCTTTCATGTTTACATCTGCTTCTACTTCATCTAATTTTATTCCTAAAGTTTCGGCAGCATTTCTAACATTGAATTGATCATGACTATGTTTAACAACCCAACCCCAAAGTTTAGGTATATTTGCTCCTCTATCATTTAACATAGTTCTTATTGCTTCAGAGTGTTCTTCTAATAATATTCCTATTCTTTTTATATCTGCATTAGTTTCTGTAATAGGTGGTTTAATACCTGCTCTTTTTTCTATATCTGTTTGTTGTGCGCCAGCTTCTTCCATAACTTGTACTATTCTTTTTTGTGTAGGAAGATCTGCATCAGTAAATAATTTTTCTAATCCTTCTTTACGAAGTTTTTGTTTGAATGCGTTAATCAAGTTAGCTTGAACAGTATCTTGTAAATTAGCTACAGAGTTTCTTGCACCTGCTCTTATTTCACTTGATCCAACCAATAATGCTAACAACCCTTCTTGCTCAACACCTTTATAATTATCTAAAATAAATTCTATTTCTTTTCTTGCAATAATTTCATCGTTTAGAGCATTGGCTCTATCTATTACTTTTTGTGCTTTTATTTTTGATGCTGCATCTTGTGCAATCTCATCTACATTTATTTCATCTATACGAGTAAGCCTTCTTTCTGCCATGGCTTGCTTAACACTATTCATGATCTCTTCTTTTTTTACATTAGTAAAAGATGAGTCTCGTAATAAATTTTGTAATCTAGTTATACATACATTTTTAGACATAATTATCTCCCATTAATACAATTGATGTGGTCTATCAAAGTATCTTGTAAATCTTTTTCTCTTGTTTTTACTGCATCTAAATCAGCTTTTGTTGATTGAACAGTAGGTTCTCCAGTTTTAGATTTAAGTTCATAGTTTAAACCTTTTTCAGTTTGTTTGTTTCTTATATCTAATAATCTTTGTTCCATAATAGGAGTATCTTTTTCTAATGCTTGTGAATCTTTATTAATAATTTTTTTATTAAAATTTTGTAATTCTAATTCATCAGTAGTTAATTTTTTTGTACCTTCAATTTTAGTTGTAGGTGATTCTGCTTTGCCAGATCGAAGAGTTGCATCGGCATTAGCAACACCAGTTACATCTACAGGGTTGTCTTGCATAACATCACCTATAGCTTTTTTTAATAAAAGTTCTCTAGTTCTAGGATCTGTTTTTTCTAACTTCATCATAATGTCACTATTTTCTGGGTAATACTGTTTATATAAATTTAACTCTGGTTCTCCACCAGTACCAGCATCTAAATCTTTTTTATTTTTAATTAGTTGTTCTTGAAACTTTCTAGCAGTTCTAATATCTTTTAATTTACCTGCACCTACATGAAGTCCAGTACCAAGAATAGTACCAAAACCAATATTCATAAAACTATCTACTATACCATAATCTGCTTGTACTTGTTTTGCAGAACTATAAACAATAGGTTCAACAACTGCTGCACCAAAAGATCCTTCAACTGCACCTCTGATTGCTCTAGCTTTTGGTAAAGTTGTTCTAGCTGCTAATGCAGCAAATCTAGCTTGACCAAATACAGGAATAAAAGATGCTCCAATATTTATAGGATCAAGAAAACTAGCACCAATACCTACTGCTAACTTTGATGCTCCAACATAAAAACCACTAGAAAAAGGATTCCATGATCCTTGTGGTCCACGCTCTAATATACTTTGTCTTTCTCTTTCTTCTTTTTTTTGATCAACCATAATATCAACAACAGATTGATATTCATCATTATCAAAATACAAACCTAACTCTGCATACTCTTTATTTAATTCATTTTTATTTATTTTTTCTGCACCAGAATTTGCAGATTCATTTTTAGCTGTTGCTATTTGATAACTACTGTATGCTCTTACTGCAGGATTAAAATTTATAGTCTCTTCGTAAGTAGCACCTAATGCTTGACTAAAAGAAGTTTTGTATTGATCATAACCAGACTCTTTAGCTGTTTCATTTATGTTTAAACCAAATGTAAAATTTGCCATATTACTGTCTATTTAAAACTATACCTAAAGCTATTGTTGCAGCTAAATCACTATTTTGTAATAAAAGTTTTTGCATATCTGCATTAGATAATTTTGATAAATATTTTAATACTGTTGTATCTTTTTTATCTTTTATAATATTTGCAAATTGTAATTCAAAATCTTTACCAAATAATGGATTAGATATTGGTGCGTTTTGTTTTAAAACATCTAAAGCAGATGCTGCTTCTACTTGCCAATATGATCTTGCTGGACCACCTTTGTATTGAATTTTTGTATTATATTGAGATTCTATTTGTCCAATATCAGAAAGTAATTTAGTTAATGTTTCTTTACTCATATTATTTTGACCATCAAATATATTAGTTGCTATATCAATAGAAGATTTTGCTTCTTTAGGAACTTTATAGTTACCATTATTTAATCTTTTAGTTGCTTTATCTTTTTGAATTTTAATTTCTTCATCAGACATTTTAACTGGTTTACCATTAACTATTTTTGTTTCTGTTTTATAAAATTTATTCCACATACTTACAGAGGTTTTTATAGGAACTTCTGAATTTGCTGATGCTTCACTCATAGATAGTGATGAAGTTAAGTTAGCAATACTTTTTGTATTACTAAAAGCACTTTCTGGAATTTCATTAGTTCTTCTACCCATTATGACATTGTCTTGAGTTGCATTACCTATATTTATATATCCTCTAGACATTTGAGTTTTAGACTCAATATCTAAATCAATCACAATATCAGTTCCTGGTACAGTATTTTTATTAAAATCTTTTGGAATATATAATTGTTCACCTTTTTCGTTTTCAAGTATAGCAAAACTATTTCCACTCATTACTATTCCATAAACAAAACCATTACCATCTGGAGTATTTCTCCATTCACCATTTTCTTTCATTTGAAATTTCATTGCATTTGTAAGTTTTTGAGAATCTTTTTCAGTATAAGAACCAAAAGCAACAGGATTAAAATCATCTAAATAATAATTTTTTATAACACTTAAAGTGTCTTTTACTTTTTGTCTTTTTTTATCGTTGATAGGTAAACCTGTAACTGAATCTTTATAACTTAAATCAAAATAATAAGTATCAGTATTTTCCATATCAAAATTTTTAGTAAACATTAACGCAGCAGATTTTGCTGCATCTTTAAAATCTTTTTCTCCACCTGCGTAATATTCATTTGCTCCATATAATGCTAAAAATTCTACTATTTTTTCCATTTTTGGCAAAGACTCACTTGTATCTAAAGGAACATTTCTTCTAACCATATTTTCAATATCTTTAAACTTTGAATCATTTCTAATTAAAGATCTCATTTTTGATAAACTTATTTCTGAATCATCTTCATCTTTTAGTTTTCCTTTTAATGCTTTTATTTTTTCTGGTTGATCAAGGCTAAAAAATTTTGTTGCATCTTCTTTTGTTGCAAATCCAGTATTTACAAATTCAGCACCTACTGGCAATCCTGCTTCAACTAATTGAGCAACTACTTGTGGTTCTAAATCTCCATATTGAACATCTAAAGCACTAAACATATTAAATTGTTTGTTTACATCTTTTTCTTCTGAAGCTAAATTATAGTTATTAATAAAATTTTTAGCCATACTATTAGTCATTACTTTTTGTTTAAATGGATGAACTTTTAATCTGTTTTGTTCAGTAATTAATAAGTTTGAAAGTAATAATTGAAGTGAAGTAACTTTTTCTACATTACCTTCATTTGATTGTTTTTCTATTTCAAAAACTATAGATTCTATATCTTTATTAGTTGAAATTACATATTGTGCAGGATCTGAATCTAATTGTTTTTGTCTGTTTTCTAAAATAGTAGTATAATGATCTTTTATCTTTTCAAATTCTTCTGGCATATACTTTAATCTAGCTTCTTCTATAAAACCTTCAGTAACTTCGTTGACAAGATCATTTGGTGTATTTAAAATAATTTTTCTATTATCTACTGTTTCTCTATGTAAAGTTTCTGCAGTTATCATTTTGTTTACCACTTCATCTGGTAAAACTTCTGAAGCTAAATCTAAATTAAAAGGCTCAACATCTTTACCTTCATTTATATTTGCAGTATGAATTTCCCATTGTTTCTTAACTATAGGTGCTAATTTTGTTTTAGCTTTTTCTATAAGCTGTAATCTTGATTTATAATTTAATCCAACAAAATCTTTTTCATCTTTTAACATTTCTAATGCTTCAATAGGATTGTCAGCGATCATTTTTTCTGCTTCTAAAAATTTTATTTCATTAGGTATGCCTGCAATCATTTTACCTAAAACTGCATCTGAAACTTTACCTTTATAATTTGTTGTATATAAATCTTTTAAATCTCTACCTAAAACTGCGTAGTCAAATCCTTCATCAGTATCTATGGCAGTTATCATTAACTTTTGTTTTTTTTCATCAACCAAAGTATCTAACGCAATTAAAGTATTTCTTTCAACTGCAGTAGTTGTTCTAAATATTCCTTTCTGTACTTCAGATAAAGCATACTGATTAAATAAATCTTGAGTTCCTCTATTACTTGCAAGACCAGAATATTTTTTCATTAAAATATTTGATTGAGTCTTAACTAAATTTTGTGCTTGATCTTGGTTTTCTAAATTACCTGCTTGATCATAAACTGATTGCATATCTCTAACAAAATCATTTTCTAATCTCAATGCTTCTGTTTTGTTTTCAAAATCTTTTTGCTTAACTCTATGTTGTACTATTTCTTTTGTTACAGGTGCTAAAACATTTCCAATAGTTTGATTAAGACTCATTTGAGTATTAGATTGAACAGATCCAACTTCACCTGTTATCGTTGCTTCAGTTCTAAATGTAGGTATCTTTGGCATTATTCTGTTGTTCCTATATTATATGGATCATAATAGTTTCCATCACTTTGCATTCCACCTGTATATTGTTTGCCACCACCAAAACTATTCATGTTAAGTAAACTTGTTGTAGTAGATGCGATAGTTTGATATTGAGCCATCCTAGCTTGCTCTCTAGCCATTTGAGCATTTATTCTTGCAAAGTTTGCTTGTTCTATTTTTTTAGATTGAGCAACTTTAGAATTATATCTCATAATGTTTTCTTGCATATACTTCTCTCTAGCATTTGCTGCTGCTATTCTATATGCTGTACCTGTTCCAGAAACTATACCAGATTTAGCAAAAGCTACTTCTGCTTGACCTACTAGTTTTTGATAAGACTCATCAAATCTAGCAATATCAAATTCGGTTTTTTTTTCTATTTGTTCTGCTTCTGCTTCAAGAACTTTAGCATTACGATTGCCTATAGCTTCATTAAATTTTCCAATCTTACCTTGTTGTTTATATGTTGCTGCACCTATTGCGCCAACTACTGCTGCTTGCCATCCCATTAGAATAACCTCGCATACATATATTGATCAGAACCATCAAAACCAAATTTTCTCATTAAACCTTCTTCTTCCAATCCTAACCATTTAGCAAATTTTAAACCTGTTGTATAGTTTGCTCTTACAGCACTTTGAACTCTATTGATATTATTTTCTTTAGCAATTCGTGCAAAATCTTTCTTTATTGCTTTTGCAACAGCTATAGGATGATCTAAAGCATCTTTAGTTGCTAGTACCCAACCTTCTGCAACACCATTCCAAATAATTTTCATGCCTGCAGCAAAGATAGGTTTACCATCAATCATACCTGTAAATGCTAAATTTTCTTGTTCTAAATTCATTGCGTTACCTTCAAACTCCATATCTTTATCCATTAACATATGATTCATTTCTTGTTTCATAATGTATGCTCCATGCTCTCCTCTGTACTTTACAATATTGATTATTCTATCCATCGTTTGTTTGAAGTTTAGGATATAATGACAATATCGTCAAAGGTAAAGGTTGAGTTTGTCTAACAAATATAAAACCATCTGTTTCATAGTTTCCTCTAAATTCTATTTCTTTGTCTCCAGTAAATACATTGATACCACTATTCATTGCGTTAGCTGAAGATCTAAAAGGTATTCTTTCCATATTAGCTAGATCTGGACCAATCTCCACACCAATACTTTCATAAAGTCTAGCAGTAATCTCATAGATTCTTTTAGTCTTACTTTGTGATGTACCATTCTGTGCGCCTGCATCTATTCTCATTGTTTGTAATAAAGATGTATAACTTAATCCAACTTTAACTTTACTTGCAGCTCTTTCTAAAACTATTGCTCCAGAACTTACAACCTTATCTGGGTGCGTTGCGCCATCTGCTAATACTGAAACTGTTTGACCTTCAAGATGAGCAAGACCAGAAATATTTGTAACTGCAGATCCATCATAAGATAATTGTGAGTCTAAAAAATTAAATGAAGTATCATCTGTTTCATCGAAGTCATATTGATGAATATATTCTACATATCTTTTTGTAGCACCATTGATTGTTCTTTTTATAATAACCCATGTTTGATATTCAGAATCATCTGTAGGAATTGTAGCAACACTATCACAAACTGAATTACCACTTCCGAATACACCACCAAAAATATGTCTATGCCAGGCAACTACTTGTTGTTCTCTTTGATAAGTTAAGCCAACTAATTGACCATCGTTTCTTGCGCACCAAATAATTTGATTAGGTTCTTGTTGATATGATAGTTGTTTAAATCCACCTTCAGAAATATGCTCGGCAAGGATAGTTAGATCTGGAGCCACATAACCATCAACATCAAAGTTGTAAGCTAGTTCTCTTAACTTTCTTCTTGCTCTTTGTAAAAATAAAGTTGCGTTACCAACAGCTAGAGCATCTACATTTGCAGCTCCATTGTTAGATTGTTTTTTAATTAATATGTTTGTAGGTGTTATTGCAATATCAGTTCCACCACCACTAACTGCAAACTCACCCCCTGCAGTACCAATGATTAAAGTTCTTGTAGCTGTCATAAATCTAATTGCGTTTACTTGGTTTGATGCAATTGTATAAATAATAGAATCATCATCTGCCACAACTCCATGATAATTATCATCCATGTTTTCATAATCACCAGACTTTGAAAAAAATAATGTTTGTGGTTGAGATAAAGTTGCTGCAAATACTAATCTTTGTTCAAAGAAAGTTACGCAAGAAGGATGACCAGTAGTAGAACTAAAAGATCCTAATGCAAAATCAGTTGTAGCTGAACCATTTGATATGTCTGATATGACTTCCATATTAACAACAGTTGATGATGTGTATCCTGTAATTTTTACATGACCATCAAGCATATGAACTAATCTTCCAACATCAGTTGACAACCAACCTTGATTAGAATTAACTCCAGTAGTTGATGATAAAGTTAATGTACCTGTTTGACCTGCATTAGTATGTGATGCTGTCATAGTTGTTGTTTCAATATTGTGATCCATAAATGGACCATTCGTAAATTCAACACTTGTTAGTGTCCAGGATGTGTGACCTGTTCTAGCTAATTTTTTTACTGGATGATTGGGGTGACATAAATACATAACATCAGCACTTTGTGCATATTTAATATCAAATAATTCTGATTCTAAATAAGGTGAAGATATTTCGTAAGCTGAACCACCAGATAATATTTGACCATTATCTTTATAAAATCTTATGTACTGTTCACCAAACTCTAACATATAAGTTTGTGTTGTACTAAACTCAAAAGGAATTAATCTTGTTTCTTTAGAACTATCTTTTACTTCTGCTACAAACTGTGAGCCAGATCTTCTTGCTGCACTTCCATGAGGATAGACAATCATGTTTTCTAAAGTCTTACATCCTGTAGGGTATTTTTGTAGATCGTTTCTACCATCTAGCCTTGGTGATAATTCTCCACCTGTGAAGTTCGTTAATTGAACAGCAACTCTAGCCATAGGTTAGTACCTTGCGTTTATAAAAGATGAAGATCCAATAACATCTGATTGACCATTGTCTGGATTAGTATTTTGACCTTCTGTAGCATCTACAAATCTTGCTTCTCTTAATTTGTCTTGAAATAAATTATACATATTAGAAGCCGTAGGATTAGATGAAGTTACTGCATAAGCAATGTCTGCTGCTAGTGATGCAGAAATTGTTTCTCTTAATAGTTCATCATATTGATTAGCATCTGTTACTCTTGAAACATATTGAATTTTTACTGTTCCATGGTTTGCTAAAATTTTTCTACCTTCTACTTTAAAATCATAATCGTAATTTAATATTCCAAGAACTCTCAAACAATCTGCAGGTAAAGTAAATTGATAACTAAAACCCCATGAAGGAGTTTCTGTATCTCTTGCTAGTTCAACTCTTTTAATTAAACAATTCCAGGGATGAGATCTAAATAAACTATCTCTAACTTGTGTGTATCTTGCGTTGCAAAGTCTTGCGTTCTTTGAATCTTCTGTAAGTGATAATATTGTCGATGCACCAAGTTGGTTTAATGCTCCATTACAAATGTCTACTACTGATGCCATATTACTTCCTTATAATATACTTTCGCCTTATATGTCTATCTTTTTCTAAAGCGAATATTTCTTCTGTCGTTCTTTCTTGTTTAGTATCAAATCCATAATGATTTTTACCATCATTCTTAAATCTATCTACTAAAACATATCTATAAACATGATCTCCTTTTTTAAAATGTAGAACAGTTTGTAGATCTTTAATTTGTTTCATGCACTCTAGGGGGTTTCCACTCTCGCTTCCACCCCCTAAAATTCTATTTATTATGCTTCGTGAGCAAGTATTTCTACAACTTTAGCTTCTTCCATTCTAGTTGCACCGAATGCAGCAGAATAGTAAACTTGAGTTGCGTAACCCTTGTCAGATCTTTCATCGATTCTAGCAGTTGAATCTTTTCCAACAGCTAATGCAACACCATCTTGTACGAAAGCGATACATTTTCTTTTGCTTGAAGCGATTGATAGTCTGTTAGTTACACAGAAATCAAAACCTAGGAAAGTATTAACATCACCAGATGCTAACGCTTTTACTGTGTTGAAATCACTTGAAGTTACTTCAGTAGTTCCTAATAGATCTGTGATCTGTTTTGGAGATACGATGATGTATCTTTTTAGTGAAGGATCAACATCAGCTAGATCGATGATTTCTTTCGCTTGTCTTAATTTAGCGATAGTTAAACCAGCAGTTCCAGCTTCAGCAATCTTTTGAGCAGAAGGTAATGCAACAGAAGTACCACCAGCAACACCTGTGTCAGATGCTCCTGTAGCAGCAGCAATAATTGCATCATCCATTGCTCTACCCATTGCATAAGCAGCAGCTTGTGCATAGCTAGAAGTTGGATCTACTAACATTCTTACTTTATCTAGATCATCAACTAAATCTGCGAACTCATAGTCAACAAGTGAAACTCTTCTTCTTGAGTGAGGAGTATCTGCTTGTGGAGTGTCAGAGTGTCTAGTTGATCTTACTGTTGCAGTTACACTTCCGATTTGATCGAAGAATGCATTTTTTCCTGTAACAGATTCAAGTCTCACTTTATCTCTTAAAAGTGATCCTTTTTGTTGTGATAACATTTGTATGTTTGAACTATATTGTTCTACAAATGCTTTTGTTATTTCAGTTGACATAATTGTCTCCTATTATTTGTTAAGTTATTATTAAACAAAATCAGAGGAGTTCTCAAAAAAATTGGCTTCTCTTGGATTTAAAGTCTTTTAGACTACAAGTCTATTCCTTGTTGTCAGAAAGGTTCTTACGAATTGTCTTTCTTTTGTTAGGCGAATTTTCACTCGCCTTACAAACCCATGTATAATATTCTTCGCAGATTGGCAAGGGATTAGATTTTTGATTCTCTGATCCACTCTCTACAACAATACGAAGTATTTCTAATCTTATTTCTTGATTATCCATTAATCATTGTTCTTAAAGTAAATACTTGTTGAACTACTTTGTCATGATCTGGATGAGACTTATTCCAATATGGACCATCCCTATCATTAACAAGTTTACTGATTTCGGCTTCATAATCTGTACCTCTATCAACATTCTCACTTTCTGTACTTACTAATTTATCTTCTGACATTAGATTAGCAATGCTTGCAAAACCTTTAATCACAGAAGGATGATCTCCAATACGAGTACCATCTTTTAGTTCCATGTTAAGAATATCTTCACTCATGTTTGCTTTAGCAATAGCACCAGCTTTTTTTATATTCTCATCATAAGATCTACCCCACTCTTTACGAAGTTCTTGTTCTGCATTTGCTTGAGCAGTTTCAGTATCTACTCTTGCTTGTTGAATAGAACCTTCCATAGAATTTTTGTAGAACTCTAGAATACCTTGCGCTTGTTTATTATTTAAACCAAGTTGATGAGCATTCTCTGCAAATTGTTTTATTGCAGTATCATCTAATGGAGCTGTTTCAGATTGTACTTCTAGTTTATATTTATCTGGAGATTCTGGTCTACCTAGTTTTCCATAAACTTCTTGCCATTGATCATCTGTTGAGTTTTCATTTGGTACTGCAACTTTATCTTGACCAATCATTCTAGTTGCGTTGATATAACTTTTAGCTAGCGCATCTATTTCAGTAAATTTAGAAATGTTAGGATCGTTTCTAAACTCTTCCGAGATTGTTTCTTTCCAAGATTTAGCAACAGTTGGTTGTTCTGCTGTTGTTGAAGTAACTGGTTGTTGTGTTACTTGAGGAGTGTCTGTAGTAGTTGTTGTCTCTTCTACAGGCACATCAGTTTGTGTTATCTGTTCACTTGACATTCTTATTCTCCTTTTGCAGCATTTGTTTTATAAATAGAAGAACGCTGCGTTGACCTTCCATATATGCACTTTCATGACTATCACCTTTTACATTTGTGGTAGAATGATAATGACATCTTTTTTCTAAATCAGACAAAACTTCTTTGCCTTCGTCTGTGTTAAAAATATATTGATAGTTATCTTTTAGTTTCTTTATGAAACTTTCCATTTGTTTTTCTGATTGCATACTACTCAACATCTGCATTAGCTACTGCTTGCGCTTCTTCTGGCAATGCTTTTGCTAATGGTGCTACTTTTCCTCCTGCTTCTGCTAATTGTTGTACTTGTTGCATCTGTTGCATTTGTTCTTGTTGTTGTGCTTGCGCCTGTCTTTCTGCATCTAATTCAGATTGTGGTTTTAATATTTTTTGAGGTACACCAACAATGCTAGTTAGATGTCTAACTAATTTATCCATATTGATATGATCAAATACTGGAGCAACATTTGATAAGCTACCCATAATTTCTATTGCTCTCATGATAGATGAAAGTTCTGTAGATTTTTGTGCTTTAGCTAATGGTGATACATATTCAATCTCAATGTCTTGACCAGATAAAAAGTCTGGTGCTTGTGCAAATAAATTTCTTCTCATTAAAATTGCAAATGCTCTATCGATTAATGGTTTTAATAATTCAGATTGAAGTCTACCAAGAACTGGTCCAAGCAATCTCATCTTCTCTTCGTTTCTTTGTATAACTTCTGTTGCCGTCATTTGTGGACCATCTTGCATCATTAATTGATTTACATAGAAAGCATTTCTAATTGAGTTTCTTCTTTGCTCTTCCATGTTTAAACCTAGTGTATTGTTTGCACCAATGTTTAGAGGTTCAATTCTATCTCTAGTTCCTGCTCTGTAAAAATTTAAACCACCAGGTACTGTTCTTACAGGTAACATAAAACCATCATCTGGAACAAGTAAAGGTGGATCAACTTGTTTCTGCGCAGACTTGATTATAGTTTTTGACATTTCATTTAGCATCTTAACATCTGGCAAAGCTGTCATTGCAGGAGATCTACCATAGATTTCGTGTGATGCTTTTAAGTATCTAGGTACTACAAAAGGAAACTCTTTAAATCCAGAAACAGATAATTCATCACCACTATCTGCATCCATGTAAATAGATTCAAAAGGCATATTTTCTTTATCTTGTTTTGCAGGATTAAAATCTGATCTAGGATAAACTGCGTGAAGTATATCTACTTCTTCGTAAGGATCCTTCTTTGCTGTAACTGCAATGTGAGTTGATACATTACCAAACTTTTGTATTGCAGCTCTTGCAGATATTCTAAACTTTCTAAATACTGTATCGATTCTTCCTTTATCATTTTCTGAAATATAAATTTCATTAATGTGTCTTGTAGAAAATTTTAAATTATCTTCATCATCTTCTTCTATAAACATTGCAGCAGTTCCAAATGTAATTAGATCATGATACAATTCAAAAATTTCTTGTTGGAAGTTTGATTGATTGAATGCAGAGTACATAACTTCAGTAGCAGATTCTAACCATGCTTTAGCTTCATCTTCTCCTTCCATTCCTTGATCTTTAAATTTTAAAGAGAACCAAGGTGTTGATGGATTAGTTAGCATACCATGAAGTGATGCTGATAATAGTTCTACTGATTGTAATGGTGAACCATCAAAAATAAGTTCTGTTCTTTTATCACCTTTAGATCTTGACTTTGTTACATCTGCTTTTCTTGGTTGCATATAGTCTGCAACTTCTTGCCAATGACTTTCCCAATTTTGTCTTTGAGTTTTTAGTCTGTCAAATCTTGATAATAAAATTTTTGCTTTTTCTGATTGTGCCATATTACATTCCTAATAAACTTGGTTTACCTAAAGTCAAGCCACCAGTTGCGCCAGTAACTCCTGTCATGATTGTTGGTGATCTTCCTTTTGCTTTAACTCTTCTTTTTTTTAATTCAATACTATCTTCTGCTTGTGCTGCTTTGCTTTGTGAAACTTCTGCAGTAGTTGGTGTTGTTGTAAGTAAAGTTCTTCCACCAATATTTTTTTCAACTATGTATGATCCACTACCTTCATCACGATTATTAATTGTTCTTCCCATTGCATCAACTGTACCAGATCCTCTTCCTTGCATATAACCTTTATAATCATCTATAGATGCACCATAAAATCCACCACCTGGTTTTGCTTTTCCAATAACATTTCTTTCATAGTAAGATTTATTTACTTCAAATCCTTTTTTACCTAAACCTGTAATATGTAAACCTTGAGCAAGAGGTGAAAATCTTGCTAAACCTGTAGGTGGTTGATATGAATAATCTTTAAATGCTTGAGCATCTTTTTTTTCTTTAGCAACTTTTAATGCTAGTTCATTTCTTCTTTTTGTTGCAGCAGAAACTTTTGTTGTTGTATAAGTTGTAGTTCTATAATTTTCTCTATTATTAGTTCCACCCCCACCATTAAATGATGTTGATGTTTTTTTTGCTCCACTATTACCAGAAGAAAAAGCATGAGATGTACTATAGCTTTCTTTTTTATTAGATGACGCACCTATTGTTGAATAGTCTCTTCCTGCCATTTACTTTCCGAAAGTTAAAGATGATTTAGTATCAGATTTAGTTTCAGATTTAGATTCTCTGTTTACTGCTATACCATTTTGTAAATCATTCATGTTATTAAATTTTGGTTCTTCTTTCTTTGCAGTAGGTTTCATTTTCTTGATAGCTTTTTTAATTTTATCTAACATATTAATCTCCTAATAAAGTTTTTAGTTTTTCTTCCTTATCTTCCTGTATACCTAATGGTCCAGTAAGTATTGTAGACTTTCTACCTCTTCTTCTTCTTTCAATTGCAGCTTGTTCCTTGTCAATCTTTGCTTGTTCCTCTGGAGAAATTTCTGGCTCTGGTGGCTCAACAGGAGCTGGAGGTGGTGGCAATGCTGGCATTTTTGGTTTAAATATTGAACCCATAATTATATAATCCTATAGTTATTATCTGCTACACTTTGTGGCGCAGTTTGTCTAGTATTTAATTCTTGTAAACCTACTGCTAGATACCTCATCGCATCGCAAGCATGACTACTCCAATCATGCACAGGTTTAGATCTAAACATTCTTGATTTGTCTACATACTTCCTGTGGTAATGTCTTAACGCATCTATTAACTTTTTGCAATGGTCTGTATCAAACCAACATCTATTCAACAACATTGTTACTGCATGAATACCTTCTTCTACTGGTAGCTTCGGTACTACCTTAAACCTAACTCCTAACTGATATGCAATCTCTCTTCTGGTTTTGCCATTGCCGAACTCTTGTACATCAATGTCGTGTGGAGCAAAGTGATCTTTGTAGATGTAAGGTTTTTCGTTTAGCATCTGAATATAGTGAGGTAAGCCATGACCTCTTTCTTCATGGTAATCTATTATCTGTACTGCCGTACCTTTTTGTTGAAAAAATATAATACTACTGTGGTCTGCGACACCGAGATCCCAAGCAGTTGAGACAGGCAAAGTAGGATCGTAGGGAACTCTAGCTAGTTGTTTCTTATCATCTAGTTTAGATATTTCTTCTCCATAGATTGCACCTTCTATATTGGCTATCCAATCGCACTCAAATTCTTGCAGGTACTTCTTCTCACCCATAACTTCTTTTGCTTTATCTAACTCTTCCTGGTCAACTATCTTTGTTTCACTTGCTTTAGCTTTGTAGTTAAACCAATCTTCTGCACCATTTGCGTGTTGGTATAGATCATAGAAGTTATTATTCATTCCTGCAGGTGTACCAATAAAGACACAGTAGCCTTTACGATCTGATAGAGCTGGTCTAATTATCTCTGCAAATAGCTTTCCATCTATGTTTGCGTACTCATCTATAACGCAGCCATCCAGGTAGATACCTCTCAATCCATCAGAGTTTTCTGCTCCCAGTAATGTAATCCTAGCACCATTTGGCAGATCTACTCTTAATTCTGTTTCATTGAACTTTGTTGATGGGATTTTATCAGTAAACTGTTTCATGTAATCCCAAGCAATGCTTTTAGCTTGCTTGAATGTAGGAGCTATGTATGCAAATCTTGGGTTCTTATGTGGACACATTAATGCAGATTTGATTAAATGGTTGATCATGCATACTGTTTTACCGAACCTTCTGTGGCAAACTAGCACACTCCATCTATGATTGTTAATCTGTTTATGTAAATATGCTTGATGCTTCCTTGGTGTGTAAGGTATTTTAATATTCATTAGTGTATCATATTGGATCTATCACCATGATCTAGTGGTTGATAATCAACACCTAGTGTTACCATGACATAGTTTATAAACAAATTTGCAGATTCTTTATTAGGAATACCAATAAATTTAACTGTTACTGAATTAGTTTTCTCATCTATAAAAGCAATACAATCAAAATCGTCTGTGTCTAGATAAGCCATATACCATATGTAGTGGATTTAAAAAAAAATAAAACAAAAAAGTGTTTGTGTATAACTGGCTAGGTGTCTGTGTGTCTGTTGAAATTATCCATGTATATATATGTATAACATCGCAGGTAAAATCTGGGGTATAGGGGGTAGTTTAGAATGATAATAATGTGCAAGTAAATAGTAAAAAAGGTGGATATAAGTATCATTACTATTGATAACAAAAATATATCACTATCTATTTTATAAGGATTTTCTGATAACGATTAATTATCAGAAATTTTTAGATCCGTTGGTCATAATGCGTAAACAGAAAAAAGATTGCTTAATGTTTGGATAGTGAATTATTTCTATTTTTAATTCCAATTCCTAAACCAATAAACAATTGAGCTGCGCCACAATTTAGCCACAATTATTATGCGTCAATCTGTCATATTCTATTTTTAAATTAGATCTTTAAGTTACCCTTATAAGTTAAATTAAACAGTAAAGGAAAAAAAACAAATGGATAGTAAAACAAAACGATTTTTGGACAATTTAAAATTTGTACAAACTGAAATAGAAAATCTTCAAAGTGATAAAGGTTTTCAAGAATATCATGCCGATGAAAAATATGATGATATTTATAAAAAAATTTATGATGTTCAATCTCATGTTGAAGATTTAATAGAGGAATTAACAGAGGGTGGTGAATAATGGAAATCAAAGTATCTATAAAAAATGTTTATGGCGTTGAACGAATTTATCCAAAATGCAAAATTTCAACTTCATTTTCAAGATTAATGAGAAAAAGAACTTTTGACAGGGAAGAGATCCAGGAAATTAAAACAATGGGATATTCTGTCGAAGTTGTTACAGAAACTTTATAATGCGACAACTTGTCAATTTAAAGAAAGTAAAAAATAAATAAGATAATAAAAAACAAAAAAAGGAAAAAACAAAATGGAAAAAATGACAATCGAACAGTTAAGAAATCGACCCTATAAAATACCAAATAATATATTGCGTAAAGG
>VMHT01072067.1_pt1 | contig 25383 bp, 28 predicted proteins | sample 4693611 | NCBI WGS metagenome assembly VMHT01 (sample SAMN12280063, study PRJNA550983) | marine metagenome | isolation source: seawater sampled from same location over 5 years 0.02-0.2 micron viral filtrate | place: USA: collected off the coast of southern California halfway between the port... ...
CGGTAATGTATACGGAGTAGAAAAGTTCAAAGAGATATACGCAGAAGCAACTTCTATACCATACGGGTTTTTATACTTAGACTTATATGGATTTACTGGAAACAATAATAAACCAAAAGCGTATCAAAACTTTACTAAATTATTATATGAAGCACCTATTAGTTATAATAAAACACTTAATCCTAAAATTTCAAAAAATAAAAAAAATCAACTTGAAACAATTTCAGAAGAAGATTCTGATTCCGAATAATTATTTAATTTAAATAATTTTATCTAGTAATAATTATTTACAAAATGGATAAATTAATTAATTTGAAAAAGGAAATATATGAATTAAAGGAAGAGAATAAAGAATTAAAACAAAAGTTATTTAGAAAGAAATGTTTACTAGATGAAATATTAAGTTTCTTTTCTGAATATATGGATACATTAAATAATACAGAATATATTGAAATATTATATGATAGAATAACTGAAGTTAATTTAGATTAATTAAATTTAATTTATTAGAAATATTATCTTATTAGTAATTATAATTTATTTATAATGTCTGAGTGGATCGATCATGTTAAAAAAGTTGCGAAACAGAAAGGTATTTCGTATAAAGAAGCGATGAAAGTTGCTAAGTCTACCTATAAACCAAAAGGAAAGAAAGTTGAAAAGAAAGATGATAAAAAGAAAAAAGGTAAAAAGGAAATGAAAGAAATGGAAGAAAAGAAATAAATTAACTATTAATTAAATCATAATTTAGAATTGCTATTTCATTATTTTTTTCATCTAGTTGTCTTTTTAAAAGCATATTATCTTTAATAACATCTTTTAAGTGTTCTTCTAATCCTCTTCTTACAGCATTAGTTAATTGAACTTCTCTAAATTTTTCTTCATAAGTCATTAAATCCGGAAATATAAATTGTGTAATATATGAATTACTAAATGAGTTTTTAATGTATTCTTGTATTCTTTCAAAACTAGATTCAGTTGAATGAGGCATTTTTATTAATATATATTAACTAGATAATTTATTTTTAAATTATTCAAAATTAATCAGATTGTTAAATTATTTTTTAAAAATTTTTTTCTTTTTAGTATTTATAAAAATAAAAATGTTTAAAGTTGATGGGTCAAATGTTTATGTTCCTTCTAAGTCTGTTGCTATTAAACCTGATGTAGTTTCTGATGTTGTTGGTGAAGACCAAATCCGTTTTCATCTTCCTTCTTATCTAGGTTTTATTGATGTTAATCAGACTTATATTAAATATAATCTCACTATTGAAAACGCTAGAGGGTTTTTAGTTCCTGATAAAAATTGTGGCGGACATGCACTTTTTAGAAATGTTGAATTAAGAGATGGTAACAATAAAGCACAGTTAGAACTGTGTGAAGATTACAATGCTAACTATTCTCTACTTTCAAATTTTACAAAGCAAAATACTGTCTCTCATAAAAGAGAATTGTTTAATGGTGTAGTTTCCAAAGGTGGCGAGCGTGCTATGGATAGTATCCTATACTATGGTGCACCCGCACAACACGGAGGGACTGTTGTTGCTCCTACTGGTTTATCTAAAACTGTATTAACTCCTAAATTACAGTTTGGATTAAATACTGGTGTTTTTAAACAAGGACAAGCACTGCCTCTTGGAGCGATGAATGGTATGAGAATTACTATTGATACTGAAGACCCTCTCCGTGCCTTACAGTATTTAGAAGATGAAGTTAAAAGTAGTTCTAATCGATTATCTTTTTTTCAAAATAGGATTTTAGTTCACGACGACGGGGCTGCCGGTAACATTAAAGCAATTGGTGACGATGCTCGTGCTGATGATGCTGATTTAACTACAACAATTTTTAGTATTGAAACAACTCATTCTGACCGTCTTCTTATTCCTTTTGATGTTAATGATATTCTTTATATTTCTAATCAAGGTGGAACTATCGTAAATGAAGAAGAACTAGGGACTATTGTAGGGTTTAACACTGCCGGGGCGACTGGTGGGGGTCGTGTTGCTATTAGTTACATTCCGAATAGAAATAGAACGGACGGACTGGCTGCCAATCATACTAGTGCTGATTCTCAATTATATATTAAAATTGCTGATAGACAAGTCGCTCACAGTGGTAGAATTGGTGTTGCTGATGTTGGTAGTAACACTGGGACTTTTAATATTCTTGCTCCATCTTATAGAATGTCTGAAATTGAAATGATAGTAGAACAAATAACGCCTCCGGTTCAATACGTTCAAGCAATGATGAAAGCGGTGATGGGTGAAACTGGAGTTCAAATGGATATTCTAAGTTATGACTTATTTAGACATAATCAAAATAACGTTGTTGGTCTACAGCAGATTCTAATTCCTACTCGAATGACTAGAGCAAAATCTTTATTCTCACAACCTTTATCTGTGTCTTCTTTTAGAAGTCTAGCAAGTTCTTCTTTCCAAGGTATCGCTGATAGTGCTAGGAATTATGAATGGATACATGGGACTAATCATTACCCTACTCGTCTTGCTCCTTTAGAAAGATATTCGCAAGTTATTAATTTCAATAATAGATTTAAAACTGAGGCTCTTCACTGTTCTGAGTTACAAAAAGCAATTAACAATGTAGACGAAAAGGTTCTTAGTCTTCAGAGAATTCCGGAACACTTTAGTATCGCAAGAGGTTTAACTAAATACGGTCAAGTAATGGATTTAAGCAAACAAACTCTATCTCTTCGTGTTGATTATGCTAATAGTGCAACAGTTCAAAAACTATTTAACAATTATGTTTATGGTATGAAAAGAATTATAATTAATAAAGATGGTGTTTTAGTTGTTTCTTAAAAAAGTTTTTAGTATTAGTTTTATTTTTTAATTTATTAATTTTTTTATTAAAAATATATTTATAATTAATATATTTATAAATATTATACTATTATGTCTTCCTTTAACGTTATCGATGTAGAGAAATTCGAAGTTCTTCCTAACAATCAACCTAATAACAATACCTATTCTTTTAGAGGTGGTAATCCTATTATTTCTATAAGTGTTCCAAGTCAAGCAAAACTACTTCGTCCTTCTAGTGTTAGAATCAACGGTCGCCTCCGTATTAATACTGCTATTGGTGGTTTAGTCGACCCAAATGATTTAAAAGGTGCCGGAGCGGTGGATGTTAAAATGAATAGTAGAGTGGGGATTAATGGATTTATACAAAATGTTAATATTAGTTCTGAAGCAACTAATCAGACTTTAGAATCAGTTAGACAATATGGAAGACTTGTTAATCATATTCTTTCTAATACTAGTAGTCCTGATGATTTCGCTAGTAATAAATCAGTTACATCTCTTATGACTGCTAGAAGTGATTCTACTGCTAATCTTGGATGTAATGATGTTGATTTTAGTATTCCTCTTTATTGTGGTATGTTCCAAGGGGGTAATCCAATACCGCTTTCAAGTAATGGAGTAAACGGTTTAGTTATTAACTTAGAATTAGCATCTGATAATCAAGCGTTATTCGGTGCTAACGCTGGAGACGGTGCCGGTGCCTTTTATGAAATTAGTAATGTTAGTTTAAGTGGAGATTACTTAATTCCTGATGAAAAAGGTATGGCTCAGTTATCCGTGCCTGGGTCGGGTGCCTTTCAGTATAATAGTTATTCTTCTTTATACTCTGTTATTAATTCTAGTGATGCTACTCAGACTTACAATTTAGCAAATAGTAATGTTTTAAGTATTATTCATTCTTTCCTTCCTGTGTCTCACAGTAATAATTACGCTCAAGATTCTTTCGCTAACGGTGAATTACTTAATACAGACGGTGCCGGTGCCTACAATCAGGCGGTTACATTAAATAAAGTGTCTTTTAGTCGTGCTGGTATGAAACTCGCTTTAGACTATGAACTTGATATGGAAACTCAATCTCTTCAGTCTAGACCTGAAACACAACTTAATATCAATGCTCTTAATGCTTTTAAGGCGTATGCTAAATCAACTAAATTCCTTAACCAACCTCAAATGGATGGATTTGGTGGAAGAGATTTAATTGCTTCTTTAGATACTGTTGTTGATGGAAGTGCTATTACTGGATTCAACGCTACTTCGGGGCGACAGACCGCTCAAGAAATTGATGTTGGAGTTAGAAACTTTATTGTTGGTTTAGCATTAGATAGAGTTTCTGATGTTGGTATGAACTTTAAGGGTTCAAGTTATTCTACAAGGATTCAATCTACTTTAGATGGTAATTCTCCTAATAGTATATTTTCATATATTCTCTCTAAAAATGTTCTTCAATACTCACCAAATGGAATTCTTGTTTCTAGTTAAATTTATTTTCTTTTAGTTTTTAGTTTTTTTTATAATTAATTTTTTTTAATTTATTTATTTTTTTATTAAAAATATATTTATAATTAATATATTTATAAATATTATACTATTATGTCTGTTCCCGAGATTCTCAATGTTAAAAATAATGTTCTTCCGACTGTTTCTAATATGGAAATTAAAACAGAAATTTTAGACCCCATTTCATCTAGTGTATCTGAAGTTGTTTTTCAGATTCCTAAAAATGGTATTCTTGATGGAGGTTCCTTTGTCTCTTTAGCAATGACTGTCCCTACCGCTTTAGTTGATGCAAACGGTGAATCAAACGCTTTTCTTCCTATGACTGCTGGTATACATGGTATGATTCGTAGCGTGCAACTTACTATAGGCGGTAAAGTTATTAGTTCGACTGAAGATTACGGACACTATCAGAATATGATGAGACAATTTGAAACCCCGGAACATAGGGCGTATGTGGAACAAGTGAAAAGCGGTAACAGTTTAGATAGATTTGGTGCTGTTGGGTCAGGTCGTATTTGTCCTAAAGATTTACAAACTGTCGTAGAAGCGAATGATAACACTGGTAGACTAGTTACTCCAACTTTTATTCGTCCTACCGCTCTTGATTCTACAACTCCTGTTTTCAGTGTTAGACTTTCTACTCTAATTCCTATGATGAAGAGTATTCAACTTCCTTTATTTGCTATTAAAGAGCATGTATACCTTCGTATTCAGTTTAATTCTCAGACACACGGAACTATTGCTGGGTCTACATACGGTAATATGTGTTGTTTTGCTAATATAAATGGTGGGGGTGCTATCCCTGCTGGCGTTGTTGTAACACCTAGTCTTCCTAATATTAAATTCTATTCCGATCATCTATATTATCCTGATGCTATTATGAATCAGACACTCGCTGAAATACAATCTCAAAACGGTTTAAATATTCTTTATGAAGATTTAGTTCTCACTAATACTCAGATAGCACAAGGGGCGGCGGCTACCGCTCCTGCTATTACTACTTCTAGTGTTGAAAGACAAATAGCGGTTAGTGGAAAAACTGTTCGTGATATTATGATTACTCAGAAAAATACAGGTTCATCTCATAATCTTCTTGGTAAGTATTTTAGTTCTTGTTCTACTGCTAATGACTCATATAACTTTAGAATTAATGATAATCGTTATTATGATAGAGATATAGAAAGTCCTGGTAGAAAATACGATGAACTTTCAAAAGTTTTAAATAAACCATTATATGTTCCTTCTCAGTTATATTCTAATAATGCTGATGGTAACAAAGCGAGTGCTGATGGTGCACGAAATCAGAAATCAGTTTACATTGGAGGTATAAATACCTTTGTTCTTCCTGCTACTTTTAATACTTCTATTATTGCGAATCAGTTAGAAAGAACTTCTCACTTTATCGGTGTTGATTTAAAAACTTCTCTTAATAATCAGTTAGGTAATGGTAAAAAGATAGGTGTTAAACCAATTCTTTTACAGTATAACAGAAAAAATACCGACGGTGATAGGGGTGCTATTGAGATGAGAATTTTTAGCAATGTGGAAAGAGTTATGAAACTGCGAAATGGTGTTGTTCTTGTATCAAGTTAATTTTTTGTTCTAGTGTTATTTTTTTTATTTTTTTTTATATTTTATATAATTATATATTGAAATGTCTAAATTTATTTTATTAGAATGTAATAGAGATAGAGCAATTGATACTACTTTTGATAGTGGAAAAAAAGATATTTTTAAAAATAAGTGGACTAATCAAGTTTCTAATAGTGGTATTGTTGTAAATGCTGGAGATGTTTTAAATATTGATGAAACTATAGTTAATAGTATAGGAGCGAATATAGATGTAATGGAATTTACAGGAAAAAACAATGAGAACAATATAGTAGATAATAAAATTGCTTTAGAAGTATCTTATTATATTAATCATACTGGAAAGAATAGTGGAAATATGCCTTTAGTAGGACATAAAACATTTAGAGGAACTGGTGATTTACGAGTATTAGCATTTAATGATGGTGATTTTTCAAACGCTTATTCAGAAAACGGTCAATTATTAGCGTATACAGAACATAGGTATCAACATATGATAGCGGATAGGAGTTTAGGGGAACCTTTCTTTGGAACATTAGCAACTGATACGATGCAATATGATAATACTGAATTTTATGATAATCAAAAATTAATGGCGAATACTCAAAAAGTATTTGGGATGAAATTATTAACTAGAGGAGGAGGATTAGCAAATCAACCAAATACTGGATTTAAAGAAGGACAATTAATAACTGTTACAACTGATGACATTACAGCAACAGGAACTACAATGGAAGTTAGAATAGAATCAACAATAACAATAGGAACTATTCCTAATGTTATTGAATCTTTTTCAATTACACAATTAGGAGACAAAGTGTTTAATGGAACCGCTCCGACTGGTGTCTCTAGAATAACCTTTCCTGTAGGCGGTGCTTCTATGGGGACAGACCAAGTATATGAAGTAACACGAGTTCTTTCAGGTAATTATGAAAGTAGTGATATTAGAGAATTTGATGGAGAAAGATATTTTCCTTTACAAGTTGGATTTACAGGATTAGCGTTTTTTAATGATTCTCAAGTGAATAACGGTGAACCAAATGACCCTATTACTGCTTCTTTTGATATTGATAAAATACAATCACAACCTACATTAAGAACTAATGAAGTTGTATTAAATGTTCCTTCAGGGTTTTCTACTCCTTCTAATGTTGCTAATATATTAACTCAACAAATGGGAAAACCTGAAAAATTAAATGAAAATTTTAATAATGGTAAATTTTTAGATGTAGAAACTTTTAATTATTTTCATGATGTCAACGGACAATTTATACAAGACGGTAAACCTAATATAATCGCTAGTCAAATGTTTCAACCTCAATCTTGTAATTGGTTAAATAATGGTAAATCTAATAAAATAGGTTCTTCTTTTGTTGGTAGAAGACAACAATTTTATAGTAGTATTGCTTGGAAAGAACCGGATAGATGGACTGGTTTAGTTCCTGCTTTTAAACAATTTGCTGTTAATGCTTCTCCTTTTGATGAAAATAATGATATTGCTATTGCTAGAGGGACTCGGGCGGCGGAATTAAATGATTATGGTGATTTTTCAAGACAAGGAACTGGAGAATTTGGATGTCATGTATCTGTTATACATTCTCCAACTGTATTTGGAACTCATAATCATAATACTTTATCAAGAGGAGAATTAATTATTACAAATATTAGATATACTCAAAGAAATTTAAATAGATTAAGATTAATGAAAGAATGTGAAAAATATATGGGAGATTTATCAGAAAAAGTAGATACTGATTCTGATAACTTTAGAGAATTTTTATCAGTTAATTTAGATATTGGAATGTATGATGATGAAATGTCTACACAGGGAAAATACACACAGGCAGAAGGAGGTTCTCCTAGAACATTCACAGGACAAAAAAGGAAATTCGCAACAATAGACGAAGCAATATCTAGCGGGTTTTGTGTTATTGATACTGATGAAGGACATTTAAACGGTTTATATGGATTTCAAAGAGATTTAGAAAATATAAATAATCAAGGTCAAGAGTTATCTAATTTATGGGTTAAAAGTAGATGGAGTGAAAAATATAGATTTAAAAATTCAATAGATTCTGATGGAGATGTTATAGACCTTGGAAATGATATTAGATATTCAACTACTTTTAATTCTTTAGGTAATGATACAAAATTTAATACAACAAATACTGATATGAGACAAGTTTTTGGAAATGGATATATGACTGATGAAGGGTTTATATCAATTGATGATATGAATAATATGGCGAGAGATTTAGATTTAGCAGTTATTCCTGTTAATGTTCCTATTAATTATGCTAATCCTTTACAAAATAGCGAATGGTATGAAATTGAATTAACTGGAAAAAATCAATTACCGCCTTTTCTTGCTTTTATTGTAGGGGCGAATTATGGCGACCCTGCTACTACAGTATTTGATACAGTTAAACAATTTAGTGGAACAGGTTCACATTGGGTTTCAGATGCTTCTAATTTTAAATATGGGAGTATGTTAGGTTTCGACCCTTCTTTTTCTAGAAATAAAGCGGTTTGTATGTTAAATAATCAATTCAATGGAGGTCTTACTTTAGAAAAAAATAATTTTTTAAATTATCTTAATCTAGGTGCTGTTAATCCTCAGATAAGATTTGATACTGATTTTAGTAGATTTGGTTTAAGTGGATTGAATACTCCAACTTTTATAGGTAACGGTTTAACTACTGATGATCCTTTAGAATTTACACCTAATGATAATCCGGAACAACAAGTTATAGTAGTTGGAAGAACTAATCAAGTTTTACCATCTAGACAAAAAAACATAGGAACTAATCCTACCGGATACGACCCTGGGACTGGTGCAGGTTTTCCTCCTAAACTTTTAAATGTTTCTCAATTTAAAGACGCAAAACAAAAAGAAGCAACAATTATGGATTCACAAACAGGAGTATGTCTAGAACATTTAATTTTATTTGATGAAGAAGATAATCAAACAATAATAACTAGTAAAGATTATTTTTCAGATAATCATTATAAATATCATAACTGTTTATTAGATAAAATGGGTTTTGATTTTACAACTTTATTCCCTTCTTTTGGAGATAGAAACGCTTTCTTTAGAGATTCTTCTTTATTTAATAATAAAGACGCAACATATACAGATTCTATTCAAAATGTTACAAAACCTTTAACTACTGGAGCAAAATTAACAACTGAAATTACTCAAACTTTTAGTGTTAACCAAGAAAACGCTCCTTTATTTGATTTAGGAGGTGATATTTTAATAGACCCTATTACAGTTGATGCTATACAAGGTGAAATTACAGGAAATAAATTACCGAGTAAATTTGATTTTAGTTATCTTACAATTAATTCTAGTCTAGTATCAGAAGGAACTGATACAATATATATAGGAGGAAGTGATAATCAAAGTAAACTACCATGTATGACTTATTTAACTAGAGAAAATAATGAATCTGATTTTTTTTATCAATCTGAAAAAGGATTTAGTTTTACTGCTACAAAAGATTTTACAATAACTGATATTACAACTGATATTAGATTACCTAATGGAGATAGACCGTTTTTAGATAGTCATTCTACTGTTATATATAAAATTGAAAAACCTATTAGGTCTCTTCCATTGGATACACAACCTATTCCTACTCATACTAAACCACATAGTAGAAAGGAAGAAGAAGATAGAAGTAAAAGGAATAAAGAGAGGAAATAAAATATTTATATAATATAAATGGAAGAAGCAAAAATATATAGGAAAAAATATTATGAAAAAAATAAATTAAAAATTCAAGAATATCAAAAAAATTATTATCAAAAATATTTAAAACAAAGAAGAAAGAAGGATAAATTACCACATTGGAAAGGAGAAAAACAAAAAGGACTTGAAATAATTAGTGGTGAAATTATTGTTAAATTTGATTGAATGCTATTATATTACTATTTAGTATTCACTGTTTTTATTTATGTTTTATATAAAAGAATTTTAAAATATTTATTAGAGAAAAAAATAGAAAAAAATATATTTCTATTTTATATATTAATTATGCCTATTAACTTTCCTCAGTTCGATATTGACACCGTTTCAGAAGATATTAAACCTGATTTAGAAATTATTAATACTGATTTAGAAATTGTTCCACCTGTTAAAGTGAATCCTTTTTTAGTTGAACCAAATCGCAAAGTATACAAACCTAAACCGCCATCAGAACAAAAGGAATTAAATGAGAAAATTATAAAAGAAGATAAACAAGTTGAAAAAATTAAACCAAAAAAAGAATTATCAGAAAAACAAAAAAAACATTTAGAAAAAATGAGAATGAAAAGAGCAAAAAAGAAAATTGAAAAAGTTAAAACAGATATAATGAAAACAGATAGTCAACAAGAATTTATTGAACCAACAGAAGAAGAAATAGCAGATATGGAAAAAAGTGAGTTTGATATGTGGTTGAAAAATATGGATAAATTTGAAAGAATTATGAAAAAAATGGAAATTCAAAAACAAAAGAAATTAGAAATGGAAAAAAAAAAAGAAGAACTATTAGAAGCAAAATATAGAAAGAAATTTGAAATGGAACAATTAGAAAAAACAGCAAAAAAACAACAAGAAGAAATACAACAACCTAAAATTAATATATTACAGCAATCTGATAATCCGTATGACTCCATGTTTCAATAATTTTTAACTAGAACAAATTTTTTTTATTTTTAATATTTTTAATATTTTTATTATATTTTTATTTATGTATTATATTATATATTATATTATATTATGTCTCAAAATTATGCTAGTAATGCTGATTCAGTAAAAGATTTTGTTAATAACTATACCGACGAACAAATACAAGGTATGGAAGATATGACAACTAGTGCGAACACTCAATTATCTTTAAAATGGAGGGCGGAATTCGACCAAGCACACGCCAAAGCATTAGAAGAAGGGACTTTAGCAGGAGAATCATTAGGAGGTTTATTAGGAGTTAAAGGATTGTATAAAGGAGCAACTGGTGGATATAAAAAATTGAAAGATATATACAATAAAGGAAAAGAAGTTGAGAAAAAAGCAAAAGAGTTAAGAGATAAACTACAAGGTAAAAAGAAAAAGGAAGGAGAAGATGAAGATGAAGATGAAGAGGAATTTGATGGATTTGGAGAGGATGACCTAGAAGATACTGATGGTAAAATTCCTTCAAATTCAAAAGGGGATACTGGAGAAGAAGGAGACCAAGATACCTCAGAACAAACACCTGATTTTAATGATGATGATTTAAAACGAGGAGAAGATAGACAAAAAGAGGGAGAAGGTGACGATGAAAATGATTTTGAGGATTTAGGAGATGATGATTTTGACGCTCAAGGTGCTTTAAGTGATTTAAGAAAGACTTTAAATGAAGGAGACGATGCCGAAGGGGATTTAGCAGGTGATTTAGAAGATAGTGCTCCTACTGCTGAAGAATTAGGGTCTTTATTTACTGGATTAAAAGGTAGTGTGAGTGCAATGAGGAAAAAACTCCAAGAAGAAACTGGAGATGATGATGAACTAGGAGATGATGTTGGTAAGGATATAGATGATTTCGAAGATTTTAGTGACGAACAAATGTCCGATTTTCTTAAAAAAAGAGGATTTTTTGATGATGATGAAGATGAAGATGAATCAGGTGATTTAGATAGACAAGATGTTTCAGAAGGTAATACTAGTAATCTTGGTGAAACAGATATGGGTGGTAATCCTGGAGGACAAACACCAAGTAGACCACAGTTACAAGAAGGAGATGATCCGGATGCTTCTGATACAAGAGGTAGAGATGATACTGATGAATTTGGTGATGATGCTGAAGAAGATTTAGGAGAACTAGGAGACGAAGAGGGAGCAGGATTTTTAAATACTTACGCTGGTAATATTGCTAGTAGAGTGGCTGCCCGAGGTGCTTCTATTAGAAATGCTACTAAAGGTGCCTATAAATATTTAACTAAATATTCTGATGGTAGTGTTAAAAAAGGGAGTGAAGATGCGGATGATGATGATGATGATAAAGGAGATAACGAAGGAGATAAAGGGGATGACGGTGACGCAGATGGTTTAGAAGATGATTTAGGAGATGAATTAGGAGCATTAGGTGAAGATGCTGGTAGTTTAGGTTTAGATTTAGCAATAGGTGCCGTTCCTGTGCTAGGTGAAGTCGCCGCCGTAGGGTTTGGTTTATATGAAGGGTTTAAATCTGTTTTTGATATATTTGACCCTTCTACTCCTGCTCCTCCTAAACCAAAAGTAATAGGTTCTACTATAAGTGGTGGAAATCCTCTTAATATAGGACAAGATTCAGGTATTGCTTCAAAATTAACTAGTGGTATACCTACCATGGATGACGTTCAAGATGTTTCAAGTTCTTTATCCTTTTAGGTTTTTATATATTTTTTTTATATTTTATATAATTATATAATTATTATGTCTAGTAACAATTCAGAAATAAATTCTCAAGAATATGTTGAATTATGCGATCAACTAAAAACAATGAATGAAAAAAGAGAAAGAGAAGTTATTGAAATTAAACAACAACTATTAACATATAAGAAATTTGCTATTACTTGTTATGGATTAAGTAGAATAATAGGGAATTTGATAGAAGAAGCAACTGCTGATTTACAAATAAACAGTATCTGTGATTGTTTTAGAAGTTTTTGCTCTGAGTTTATAGACCAACAAATATTAAGTTTCACAGAAAATCATTATTAATTTTTATCTAGTTAATTTTTTTAAAAATAAAATATTGAGAATAAATATATATTATTAAAATATGGATTTTTTAAAATTTAAAATAGAGAAAAGTAGAGATATTAAGGAGAATAGTTTAAATGCCTATCTAATTAGTATTAAAAAGTTAAATGAATTTATTACAGGAAAAAAAGAATTTGAAAGTATTTCATTTTTAAAGAATGAAGAAAAAGTTTTAGAAAAGTTGAAAGAATTAAAATTAACTACTCAGAAAAATTATCTAGTAGCAATTATTGTTGCACTATCTTCTTTTAAAGATAAATACAAAGATGATTTAGTAAAGTATAGAAAAAGACTAGATGAATTAAACGAGGTCTATAATAGTGAAATAAAGAAGAATCAAAAAACAGAAAAACAAGATAAAAACTGGGTAAGCATGAAACAATTAAGAAAAGTAATGAATAGTTACAAAAATGATTTAACTGAAAGAGGAGTATTTGGAAAAGATAGAGATGAAGTAAGTAAAAGGGAATATGATTTATTACAAAGGTGGATTGTTTCTAATTTGTATTTAACTGATGATAATCCACCTGTAAGATTAGATTATGGAAATATGAGAATTATTTCTGAAAAAGATTATGATAAATTAAAAGATGAAGATTTAAAAAAAAATTATCTAGTTGTAAAAAATAGAAATACAAAAACTTTTAGTTTTGGTAATTACAAAACAGATAAAACTTATAAACTTAAAAAAATTAATGTTGGAAAGAAATTAAATAGTGTTTTAAATATTTGGTTAAAATTCAATAAAAATGGATCGTTATTATATGATACAAAAGGAAATCCAATGACAGCAAATGGATTAGGTAAATATATTAAAAAAGTATTTGAACCAACTGGAAAAGATGTTACTGTGAACCTTTTGAGACATGTAGCAATATCTGAAAAGTTTCCACCACAAGAACAAACAGCAAGGGAAGAAATGGCGGATAAGATGATGCATTCAAAGGAAATTCAATCTGACTATTCTAAGAAATAAAATTATATCTGAAATATTTATACTAGAATAAAAAAAAAAATGAAAATGAAAATAAAAAGTTTTATAAAATATATAATCTGTAAAATTACTTGTTGTAATAATACTTGTATGAATATAAAGGAAAAAGAAGAAGAAACAAAGGAAGATTACTATATTGAGATTAGTTTTGTATGAAGAAAAGTTGCTATTTCTCAAAAAGGTTGCGATTTCTTAAAATAAAATAGCAACCTTTTTAGAGTGGTGTTTTTTATATTTTGTATGTATTTTTTAAAAAGGTTGCTAAGTTGCTATTTTATTTTGAATTGTTATATTTTAATATTTTCTATTTTTACTACTTGTTATAATTTTCACAAAAAAAAACATCTAGTGATAATTTCTACAGTCTCTAATATTTGAAAATTTTCCAAAAATCAATAAAATCGCAACCTTTTTAAAATCTGTGTTATATCCTCAGTGTTTCACGGTCAAAATGAAAATAATAAGGAAATATAAAATCGCAACTTTTATCAAAATCGCAACTTTTAGCAACTTTTTCTTTAGAAAAGTATAAAATAAATAATGTGTTTATTTTTTATTAATTTAAATATTTAGAATTAATATATATTATAGTTATTAATTAATTTCAAAATGTCGTATCATAAATTTTCTGAAAAGTTGGATGTTTCCAAAAGTGTTTTTTTAAAATCTTTAAATATTGATGATTTAATTGATTTAGTTTGGAGTGAAGATGAATACAATAAGGATAATGAGAAATGGAATAAAGATACTTATATTAAACAAATAGGAGAATTTCTAACTAAAGTAATTAAAAAGAATGGTATTATAGATAATCAACAATACAAATATAGTTCTATATTAAAAGATAAAGGAAGACAATATATTAAAAGATTTGGTATTCAATCTTTACAACATGACCTAAGAGATTTTTTAATTAGACATAGATATTTTGATTTAGATATGGTTAATTGTCATCCAAGTATTTTAAACTATCTAGTTAAAGAATGGTTTCCTAATAGTGTTTTTCCTAAATTAGATTATTACTGTAATAATAGAGATGAAATTTTAGGAGATAATAAAGATGTAATTAAAAGACAAATTTTAACTGCTTTGAATTGGGATAAACCAATTAATTCAGATAATGATTTTCTTAATGAACTAGATAAAGAATTTAAAATAATACAAGAATCAATTTATAATAAATCAGATATTGGAATAGATAAAAAAAGAATGAAAAAAGAAAATCAAAAAGGTTCTTTTATTGATAGAGTTTTAACAATATATGAAAATAAAATTTTGATGGAATGTTGTGAATTAATAGGTTTTGATGATATTGGTGTTTTAATGTTTGATGGTGTTTTAGTAGGTATAAATCGTGATAAAACAGTCATATTAAAAATGTTAAACGATCATTGTTTAAAGTATAATGTTAAATGGATTTGTAAAGAAATGAAAAATGATATAGAAGAAAGTGATATTTATATTAAATATTTGGAAGATAAAGAAAAAGAAGAAGAAAGAAAAGAAATGGAAGTGAATGAAAGAAATCTTCTATCAATGAAAGAAACACTAGAAACAGCAAAAGAACAACAAGAATTATTAACTAGTAAATCTTATAAAAAAATAAAAACAAAATTTGAAAAAGAAAATTTTATGGTATCTAATCCTCTTCTATTTGGATGTGAAAAAGACAATCAAGTAGTATTATACAATAAACAAGATTTCTCTACAATAAGTGCTACATATCAATATTTAACAATGACAGCATTTGGTATAAAACAACAAGATTTTTTTAGTCAATGGTTAAAAGATGAAGATAAAAGAATATATAAGAATGTAGATTTTATACCTAAAACAGAAATCAAAGACGAAAAAGTTTATAATATGTTTAAAGGGTTTTCCTGTATTAATATTAAAGATTATAAAATAGATGATGAGATGAAAGAAGGATGGAAGGTATTTAAAGAATTAATAGGTGTTTTAACTAATAATGAAAAAGAATGTGAAACATATTTATTAAATTATATCGCTGATATTTTTCAACATCCTGATATAAATCCTTTAATTGGTGTTATTTTAAGAAGTAAAATACAAGGTGTAGGAAAAAATAGTTTAGTTCAAATTTTATCTAAAATTATGGATTTTGAAAGTATTCACAGTAAATATTTACTAGAAGGAGGAATGGAAGATGTAATAGGTGTATTTTCAAAAGATTTATCTCAAAAAATGTTAATAGCAATTGATGAAGTAAATTCTCAACAAGGTTTTGAAAATAATGATAAATTAAAAAAATTCATAACTGAAGAAAAAAGAAAGATAAATGAAAAAAATGTTAAATCATATCATGAAAGTAATTGGTCTAGAGTATTTGCTTTTTCTAATAATAATAATCCAATTAAATTAGAAGAAAATGATAGGAGATTTGTTGTATTCAAAGCAGGAAAACCAAAAGATAGGAGTTTTTATAATAAACTACACAGTTACAGAACTAATAAAAAAGTATTAACTTATATCTATTATCAATTAATGAATATTAATTTAACTGAATTTGATATAAAAGAAAGAGTAATCACAAAAGCATATAAAGACATGCAAAATAATAATAGGAATCCTATATATGATTATCTATATGAATTAATTAATGATGGTAAAATTAAAGAAGAATTAGAAGGTTTAATACATAAAACAACTAAGAATATATTATTTAAACCAACTCTTTTTTATAGTCAATATAAAAATTATTTACAACAAAATAATCATACATCTATATTAAAAAATTTTAATTCAAGAAATACAAAATCAATATTATTAAATATGGATATGACCTTTAAAAAATACAAAATAAATAATAAAACAACTGATTATTACTCTTTTAATCAAGAAAATTTATTAAAGTATATGATCGACAATAACCTAATAAATACTGATGAAGTAATTGAAATTGATAATGACGAATATGAATAAATTAATTAATCTAGTTTAAATAATATAAAAAAAAAATAATATATATTATATAGTAAATAAATAGAAATTAATTTTACATTATGCCTCGTTCTCAAGGAAAAAAGCAAAACTTTTATAATTATGAAGTTATTTTAGATGACAATAAAACATATTATAGAACATTAAATGATTTAACAACCTTTTTAAACTGTGCAACTTTATCAGCATTAAGAATGATTAAGGATACAGAATACAAAATGAAAAAATTTAGAGATAATAGTTTAGTTATTAAGAAAGTTAAAAAACCAATTTTTAATAAAGTAGTTACAATTGAAGAAATTGAAATAGTATATTAAGATACTATAAAATTAATTTTTATTTATTTTTTATTAATTTAAGAATATCATACTAGATAATAGTATAGTTATTAAATCAATCATGGAGTCAAAAATTCAAGATATTATAAATCGTTCTATTTCTTTTGTAGATAGGAATAATCATTTTAATAATGATGTATTGATAAACTTATATGAAGAAAGAAAGGAATTATTAAAAAAAAGAGATACTAAATATCAATTAATTCAATCTACTATTAATAATGATTCATCATTAGAAAAAATATTAAAATATATATACAAAAAATCAAAATCTACTACTTATGAAAATTTAGAAAGAAAATTTAAAATATATTGTAATGAAAACAATATAGTATTTGATGATTTTTTAGAAAATATGGAGTTTAAAGGGGTTATAGACCAAGGAAAATATAATGTAGAAGGATTAGATGGAACTAATAGTTTTTTTGAAAATGAAGAAGAAGAATTAATATTAGAAAAAGTTAAATTAATTATGAATCAAAATACTAAATATTATTGTTTTTGTAACGAACACAATTCAGGAAATGGATTAAGATATTTAAATATTTTTAAGATAAATGAAAACTATTTTATTATTGGATCTAGTTGTATTGAAGAAATCCAATTATTTATGGAAGACAAAAAATTTAAAGATAAAGTAAAAAAAAACTTATTAAAAATGAAAAATAGTATGACTAAATGTTTAAATAAATATTTATTATCTAGATACATAAACGAATTTAATCAAATATTAAAAGATTTAGATAAAACAAGAACTGAAATTGAATTAACATATAACGAAATAAAATTAAAAAGACAACAACAAGAAGAAAGAGATGAAGAATCAAGAAGACAAAGAAGACAAATTCAAAAAGAAGAATATGAAAGACTATTAAAAGAAAAAGAAGAAAGAGAAAAACAAAGGATTGAAGAATTTAGAAGAATTAAAAAAGAAGAAGAAGAAATAGAAAAAAAGAAAAAAGAAGAACAAAGAAAACAAGAAGAAAAAATTGAAATGTTTAATAAAAGAATTAAAAAAGAAGAACAAAAAATATTACAAGAAAAATATAAAAAAGAATTAGAAATTGAATATCAACAAAAAAAAAAAGAAGTAATAAAAAAAAATTTATATTATAAATTACATTCTTCTATTGTTAAAGAAGAAAAAATAACAAAAGAAGATATTAACAAAGTTAATAATATTTTAGATAAAGATGATATAAATTATTTAATAAATTTAATAATTAGAACAAAAAAAATAAGAGAAGAAAGAGAACAAGAAAGACTTGAAAAAGAAGAAGAAGAAAAAGAAAAAAGAGAAAGAAATCTAAAAAGAAGAACTTATGAAAGAGACCAAGTAAATAATTGGAAAGAATGTAAAAAAGACCCTAAAAAATTTGGAAAAATTAGTTTAGACCTATATTTAAGACATAATTTAAATTAATCCTTTTTAGAATCTAACTTTTTTGCTTTATTGTGTGCTTTAGTGAAACTATCACCTTCTTTCATAAATTTTTCCATATTTTTTACATGCTTACTTTTCATTCCACCTTTATGTAATTTAGAATGTTCCTTTAGTTTTGCTAATTGTTTTTCTGTTAATTTCATTTTATAATATTTAGTAATATTTTTTTTAACTAGATAATTTTTTTATTATATTTTCAATTCCTAATTTTTTAATTAATTCTTTTAATACTTTACAATATTTATTATTACATACTTCTTCAAAAGAATAATAACAATTACAATAAACACAGTTCATATTTAATATATTATTTATAAATAAAAATGGTAAAAACTTATAAAAATAAATTTAATGAAAAATATGGGTTTCCTAAAGATAAATCTCATTCTTTAACTGAGATAAGTAAATTAACTGGATATGAATTAAAAGGACTAAAGGGAATAGTTAAGAAAGGAGAAGGAGCATTTAAAACAAATCCTCAATCAGTTAGACCTCAGGTTAAAAGTGCTACACAATGGGGTATTGCTAGAGTATACAGTGCAGTAATGGGAGGAAAAGCGAAAAAGATTGATAAAGATTTATTAATAAAAAAATCTAAATAAATAATAAAATGGATAAAAAGGAATTATATAAACCTTTCAAATCAAAAGCAAAAAATAAAAAGTATTCTGTATATGTTATGAAAGATGGTAAAAAGAAGTTAATACACTTCGGGGATAGCAGATACCAACAATTCAAAGATAAACTAGGAGAATACAGTAATTTAGATCATAATGATAAGAAAAGAAGAGATTTATATTATAAGAGACATGGTAAAGCAACTTCTAAAGATAGTGCTAAATACTTTTCACATAAATATTTATGGTAAACTAAAACATATCTTTTAATTCATCTAGATTATCATTTTCATTTTTTGGATTTGGTTTTCTATATTTAATATTTTTTTTCTTTTTAGATACATTAACTTTTCCAAAAATAAATTTTGGGTCAATTGGTGTTTTTTTATTGTCTAGCAACTTTTCAGATTTTGTTATAACTTTTTTTAAACTAAACTTATTAGAAGTATATTGACTTTCCATTTCATCATTAGTTAATTTAGATATTTTTTCCATTTTTAATTATTAATTTATAATTATATTTTTTTTTTATTTATAAATAATATATCAAACTATATTAAATATGTCTTTAATATCTCTAAGCAGTGCTGATGGTAATCATCGAGCGTCACAACAACCTTTTAACTTCAAAAACAACTTCAATCAACCTATTGTTATAAAACCTAATAGTCAAGTATGTTTAGTTAATTTTTATCATTTCAGAGATGATGAACTATACAATATAACAACTGATAATAATAGAATAGGATTTAACTTTGGTGATCCAACAACTAATGGTAGATGGTATGCCTATTTACGTCCTTCTATTTATACTGGAAGCGGTTTATCAACTGAATTAGCAAGAGCATTAAATGAAGCAAATATCGCCTTTCAAAATTATACTTTTACTTCTACTTTTACAATAGGTAATAGAAATGCTAGTCCTCCTTTAAATGATATATTTACTATAACTTTTGCTTCTGTTACATTACCTGATACAATTGGTGGAAGTTGGACTAACTTTGAAAGTGTAGGAAACAATACAATAACAGTAGATAATACTGCTGATGAATATACTTCTATTCAAACTGTTATAGATAATAATGAAGATAGACATATTTCATTTTTTGAAAATGGTATTCTTAATCATGAGGGTTTTGTAGAAGCGAGAGGATTTTCTAAATATGGAGGATTAAATAGTGCCGGTGCCGGTGATGGTATAAAAGCAGATGATACAAGATATTTAAAATCATTTAAAGGTCAATCACTAGACCTATATCCTCTTTCAAGAATAAACGTTAATAGTAATGATGAAAGAGTTAAATTTAGTCCTGATAGACCTTTAATAAGAGTATCTTTTGAAAGTGCTAAAATTGTTATTAAAGTTTTAGATTCTAGAAGAAATACTCTACAAAGTAAAAGAACTATATCTAATCCTGGATTAATGAATATCGAAACTGTTTTATTTACTAATGAGGATAGAAAAAAAGAAGTAATGTATGGGTGTAAGATAATTAAAGATGGTGCTTTTGAATTCGCAGTTCAGTTGTCAGTTTCTCTTGATGGTGGGTTAAACTGGGTTATTCCAACTGAAGCAGATGACGCAGGAACTGTTTATGGTGTAAACCCTAATGATAGATGTCCTTTTTTCCTTAATACAAGAACTATTAATGGAATTGACTATGATGGTATAATTTATAGGAGTGGAACGAATAGAATGCCTTTGGCGGCGGGTGGAAATAATAATTCTCTCAGTGCTACAAATAGATTAACAAAAGTAAGAGGAAAATTTGTTCCTTTTATACAAGGTACAAGAAGTTTATTTCCAATTAAACTAGGTGAAGTTTTTACTACTTTTGAATTAGAAACAGTTGTTACAAGAGTTAATTATGGTGGAGGAGGTTCTAACTATGAAATAGAAATTACAGAACATACAGAAGATAACGGGTTTTCTTACAATATGACAGCAGGAGACCAACAAGGAACACCAATAGCAAATGAAAGTATACCTGCTAACTGGAATAATACAGCGTTAAAAGAGAATCTAACTAAAAACGCAATGGGATTAGTATATGATATACATGCTGATAAAACTGACCCTGTGAGTGCTGTAATTGGTGAATTTCATTTTGATAGACGTTCTATTAATAATAATCAATTTGGTAATTTTTCTTTAAGAAGTTTAGATGGAGCAACATTTGAAAATAGTCCGGATGTATTTGGTATTGCTGTGCCTGTTGCCGTGCCTGCTACTGGTAATAGAAATATGATTGTAGAAGTTCAAGGTGTATACAATTCTGAAAATAGAGTTGTTAAACATCAACACAATCAATTAGCAAAATCAGAACACAGTAAAGATAACGCTCCTTTAGAAGATGGAGATACAATAGAAGTTACACGATTAGGAGCGGATTTATCTTTAACATCAGTTATTCTACTAGATAGAATTAATCAACTAACAATAGATAATTTAACTCCTCAAGTGGCGAGTGCTTCTCCATATAGATTAACTGCTAATACTATGAGCGGTAATATAGGGGCGTTATTAGGTTTTAATGAAGTTGTAGAGGATTTAGTAGCAGGAACTACTGGAACTTATACTTCTGATACAGCAACTAAAGTAATTGTTAAAGATACAACTTTACATATTAGTATCCCTGAATTATCAGGTGTAAAATCTTTTGAAGGTGAATCTAGTCAAAAATATAAAACAATAAAAGTAATTCCAAAAAGTGATTTTAGTGTTGATAATCAAAATGGATCATTATCATTCACAGCAAACTATCAAGATTATATTGATATTAACAACGCTCAAGAATTACAGTTATCAGAATTAACTATACAAGTTAGACAACCTGATGGAATTCTAGCAACAAATCTGAAACCTGATACAAGATGCACTATTAAGATACAACCTAAACAAGATGATAATATGAAAAAAATGGAAAAACTTTTAGATTTAATGGAAAGAAGTATGTCACAGAATCAGAAATATATAGCGGATACTTCAAATCCTGCTCTTACTTATACTTAGTTTTTTTTTAAACATTTAAAATATATTTGTTTATTATATAAATAAATAAAAAAAATGACTAGAGGAATTAATAACAGTTTTTTTAGATTTAGAATTAGAGAAATAGATACTCAAGGAAATTTATTAGAAACTCAATATTTTAAAACTTATAAAGAAATATGTGAGAAATATAATTGTTGTAGAGGAAGTATTTATAGAATAATAAAAAACCCTTTAGCAAAAACAACTTTACCTTTTAAAGTAGAAAGAGTTCATATTCATACAAGTGCGATAGATTATATTTAGTAAATTTAAAAACAAATTATAATATCTAGTTAAAATAATAATTATGACAATTCATATTAGATACGCTACAAAGAAACAATACTTAGTAGAACAATTACAAATCCATTACGGTAAATACAAATGGGATAAGTATTGTAATATTCCTCTTGATTATTTAAAAGAACAATTATACAATGGACGTTACGATAACGTTAAACGGGAAACTACTACACGAAATCGTAACAAAAGAGTAAAGGCATATATTTTAAAGAGAATAGAGGATGAAGAAATAAAAAAAGATTTAAATATTGGTTATGTAGATTTATCATAAAAAAATATCATTATTTTTTTATTTCATGAAAAAAAAATGATATTTTTTCTTATTTTTATATTTTTTCTTTCTAGTGATATATATTATATATATTGTTTTTATTGGATTTATGCTAGATTTATATAGGAGATATACCTTTATATAGTAAATCAAGAATAAATTTTAAAATTGATGCTACATTTAATAAGACTTATATTAAATATAGCATAAATCCAATATATAGCATATATCCCTTATATATTCCTTATATATCCCTTATATAATAACTATCCTAATACAACTACCTATAACAGCAATATGAAAAAATAATGATATTTTTTTATGAAAAAAAAAATTATTATTAAAAATTCTTACTAGATAAAAAATTTTCAATATTTTTTTATTTAGAAAGTTTTTTTTTTAATTCTTCTAATACTGATTCATTCGGATTAATATAGGTCTCATCTCCAAAAGAAACTTTTTTACTTTCTTCTTTCTTTTCCTCTTTATCAAGTTTTCCTTTTATAATATCTATCTTATTATCCATTTGTTTTTTATTTCTAATACAAACCTTAGTGATAATATTTTTTATCTCTTCTCTTCCATAACACTGAAGGATACGTTTAATATAATTACAATCAGAACACATATAACTAGTAATAACAGTGTTTTCATTACAAAGATAACACAAAAAAGGCATAATGTTTATTTATAATTAATAATAATATTTTAAAAATAAAATGTAAAATAATATTATAATTAAATTAAAATGTCTAATCTAGGTGAATCTCACGATGCTATTCATAATCATCACTTAAGTAATAGAGCGGAATTAACTAAAATAAGAGTTAATACTTGTGTTAAAAATGATAAGGTTAAATTAACAAGTCCTTCAGGTATTTCTGTTTATGCTGATAGTCAAACCCCTACTGTTGATGAAGATGATCGAGATGGATGGCTTTTTAAAAAGGCTGGTTCAGATACTGCTAAATTCAATTATTATTTTTATGGAACAGGTTCACATCCTTTTTCTTTATCTAGTCTTAAAAATGTTAATGTAACTTGTTCTATTGATAAATACGATGATAGTGCTAGTCTTCCATTCATTGTTGTTTATACTAAAATGACTGGTGTAGGAGATAGTGGAGCATGGTATAAATCGAAAATCGCTTATACTTTAACATCAAGTGATAAAATTATTACTGGTGAATTAGTAAATTTATATTGTTTAGAAAATCCTAATTTAAATAATGGATTAAGAGATATTCAATTAACGAATCTAGTTACTACTGGAACTGCAGACCCTTCTGAAGAAATACTAACTATATCAGTTCAAAGTGATTCAGGTTCTTTAATAAATTCAAAAATATTAGTTTCTAATGTTGGATACAATTTGAACGATGAAATTAAAAGGAATATTAAATTAATTGTGTAATAAACAATTTTATTTTTTTTGTTGTTTTTTTCTTAAAAAAAATATATTTAGAATTAATATATTAATTATGACAATTATTTACAAATTTCAATATAATCAAGATATTTATATTGGTTCAACCAATAAGACATTAAAACAAAGAGCAATGGAACATAGAGACTGTTTACATAGACAAGGGAGAATACATACTGATTTTTATAAATACTGTTTAGAAAATCAACTAGAAGATATTTCAAATAAAGAAATCTTTTTTAATTGTTTTTCTGTTTTAGAAGAAACAAATACTGAATTAGATTTTTATGGAAGAACATTTATAGAACAAAGATATATGGATGAATTAACACCTAATTTAAATATGCGAAAAGCATTTCTAACAAGAAATTAAATAACACAAAATAATATATTAGTATTACATATATTTAGAAATGGAAAACTTAGATGAGTATATGGATGATTTAACTATTTTACCTGTTAAACCAAGAGAAGTAGTAAATACAGTTAAACTACATCCTTCTTTACCTGATATAAATAAAGGTTGTTGTATCGTTGATGTCGCTAAACCTAGAAGTGGAAAAACAAATAGATTAGTTAATTATTTACAAAATCCTAATTTTTATCAAGGTAAATTTGATGCTGTATATATCTATTCTTCTACAATGTCAAACGGTGATGATACAGCAAGATTTTTATATGATGAATACGGAGATACAATATATTCAGAATATTCTGATAGTCATTTACAAGGTATAATAGATTATCAAGATTCAATTCCAAAAGTAACTAGACCAAGAATCGCTTTGATATTTGATGACTTTATTAGTTTTACCAATATTAAAAGAAATTCTTTAATGTTTAAAATTGCTTCTAGTTACAGACATCATAACATAATGTTATTATTATACAATACTCAGCAAATGAAGTATTTGCCTCCGATTGTGAGAGCATGTGCTAATTATGTTATTCTTTCTCAAAATAGTAATCTTAAACAAGTAGAACAATTTTCAGAAGAATACGGTAATGTATACGGAGTAGAAAAGTTCAAAGAGATATACGCAGAAGCAACTTCTATACCATATGGGTTTTTATACTTAGACTTATACGGATTTACAGGAAGTAATAATAAACCAAAAGCATATCAAAACTTTACTAAATTATTATATGAAGCCCCTATTAGTTATAATAAAACATTAGACCCTAAAATTTCAAAAAATAAAAAAAATCAACTAGAAACAATTTCAGAAGAAGATTCTGATTCCGAATAATTATTTAATTTAAATAATTTTATCTAGTAATAATTATTTACAAAATGGATAAATTAATTAATTTGAA
>VMHT01086202.1_pt1 | contig 25379 bp, 29 predicted proteins | sample 4693611 | NCBI WGS metagenome assembly VMHT01 (sample SAMN12280063, study PRJNA550983) | marine metagenome | isolation source: seawater sampled from same location over 5 years 0.02-0.2 micron viral filtrate | place: USA: collected off the coast of southern California halfway between the port... ...
ATCAACTTTGTTGAGTATCGATTTTAGTGTTTAATTTTATATGATTTTAGATTAAATTTTTCACAAATTTTTTAATTATTTAGGAATTTTGGCTTTTTTTATGTATTCTAGATTATTTTTGGATTTTTTATGGTCTCAAGTTGAAAATCTTTGGAATATTTTGAGAGCATAACTCGTCTCATTTTGAAAAAGTAGTTTTATGGTCTCATTTTGAATTATATAAATTTTTATTTAAGAGCATAACTCGTCTCATTTTGAAAATATCACCGTCGTCATAAATTTTATTAATAAATAATTATTTTAAGAGCATAACTCGTCTCATTTTATTTTAAAATTTTATATTTTTTTTAAAATTTTATATTTTTTTTTTAAAATTTTTTTTTATTTTATGCTTTTGTTATGGTCTTAATTTATATTTTTTTATTTTTTTTATATGACGATAAAATTTTATTAATAAATAATTATTTTAAGAGCATAACTCGTCTCATTTTTTTTTAAATTTTATATTTATTTTAAATTTTTATATTTTAAAAATTTTATATTTTTTTTTATTTTATGCTTTTGTTATGGTCTTAATTTATTTTTTTTACACATCATTATCTCTCCCAATTCATTTTAAAATTGAAAACTATTTAGAACTTATTCTGTTTCATTAAATATAAATACTACAACACATACAATTAATATGACAAAATTCAGAGTTTTATCTAAAGATAAAACATACTTAAAATTACAACATTTTCTAGAAAAGAAACTTCGATTATTTCAAGCACTCCTTGAAAAAGAAAGAAGACATAAAGATCTCGTGTATGAAAGAATAAGGATAATGAGACAGATCTACCTGTATACAAATCGATATATACGAGAAAATAAAAATATTATTGAGAATAGTAATAAAGATTTTCGCTGTCTTTGGAAATCAATGCTTAATAAATCAATACAGACTTCATCTGAAATACCTGACATTCTTTTGGCGATGCAAGACGACGATGAATTTACCCACAGTGATTGTGCACGGGTCGAAGTGGCGCTTAAAAACATTCGTTATTTTAAATACATGTACTATGAACGAAAAGCGTTTGTTGCAACTACTCTAATGGTTAAATTATCATCCACCGATTTGTGTAGAAAGATTACAGACTATCTCTATTAACTTAATAATTATTTACAAATTTTTTATATATTTTTATTTTTTATTTAAAAATAAAATTATTTATAATGTATTATGGAATATAATTTAGGATGTATATCACCAGTCGATGGAAGGTATCATAAATACACTTCTCATTTGAAAAAATATTTCTCTGAATTTGCTTTTTTTAAGTATCGCGTTATGGTTGAAATAGAATATTTTTTATTTCTAAAAAAAATTAAACTATTTGAGATAAATCTTCCTTATATAGAGGATAAATTAAGGAATTTGTATATAACGTTTGACTATGACGATTGTATAAAAATAAAAAATATTGAATCTAAAATAAACCATGATGTCAAATCAGTTGAATATTTCTTGCATCAACAATTTGACAATATTGGATTATCTGGATATAAACAATTTATACATTTTGGATTAACCTCACAAGATATTAACAACAATTCTGTCACTTTAAGTTTGAAGGATTGTATAGAACAGTTTATAATTCCCATGATTAAAGAAATATTAACACATTTGCTCGAACTATCTATAAAATGGAATAAGTATAAAATGATAGGACATACCCACGGACAACCAGCTGTTCCAACCACTATGGGAAAGGAAATACAAGTGTTTCATTATAGAATTAAAAAACAATTAAAACAATTAAAAAATATGGAATATTATGGTAAATTGGGTGGAGCTGTTGGAAATTTAAACGCACATTATGTTTCCTTTCCTGAATATGATTGGGTAAATGAAATGGAACAATTTCTTTCATTATTTTCTCTTAAACGAAATAAATTAACTACACAAATTGACAACTATGAAAATCTTTCAAATATATTCGATTGTCTTAAAAGAATTAATTGCATATTTGTTGATATGAATAGAGACATATGGCATTATATATCTATCGATTATATATCTCAAAAATTTAATAAAAATGAAGTAGGTTCATCTACAATGCCTCATAAGATAAATCCAATTAATTTTGAAAATAGTGAAGGTAATCTTCTGATTGCCAATTGCTTGCTTAATTTCATGTCTGAGAAACTCCCTGTATCTAGGTTACAACGGGATTTGACCGATTCAACCATATTAAGAAATGTTGGCACTGTATTCGGTCATGTAACCATAGCATATCAAAATATTCTCATAGGGTTAAAAAAATTAGATATAAATAAAGAAATATTGAAGAAAGATTTAAAAGACAATTGTATTGTTATTGTTGAAGGATTACAAACTATACTTCGCAAACATGGTTATCAGAATGCGTACGAAATATTTAAAGATTTATCAAGAAATAATAATAAATTAACAATAAATGATATTCGCGTTTTTATTAAAGAATTGGATGTAAAGGAATCTATAAAAAAAGAATTATACAATGTCACTGTTGAAAATTATGTAGGGACTTCCTCTAAATTTAGTATGACTTATTAAAGTAACATCTCGACAACATTTATAATCTTTTTTTTACATAAAAATATATCTAATATATTATTATATGAATTATAATTTTACAAGTACTCATTTAAATGATTTGTCAAAGTTAAAAACTGGAGATTTAATATTATGTGTTGATAGGAAAAGCACGGGAATATTTGGTGCCTTTACCTCATTAATTCAATGGGGGACACATAGTAATTATACACATACAGCGGTTGTTTTAAAAGACCCCACATTTATACATCCACATCTAAAAGGCTTATATGTTTGGGAATCAAGTAAAGAAGAGAAGCCAGACCCACAGGATAATAAATTTAAAATAGGCGTTCAAATTACACCATTATCTGAATTAATAGAATCTTATAAAAATACAGGGCATATTTTTTACAGGTCAGTTCAATGTCCTAAGAATTATTTTTCTGATGAAAATTTGAAACGGGTACATGATGTGGTTTACAATAAACCATATGATATCGTTATTAAAGATTGGATTGAAGCTTTTTTTCAAAAAGACACACATCCACAAAAAACAGATAGGTTTTGGTGTGCTGCCCTGGTCGGTTTTATTTACACCAAATGTGGCCTCTTAAATAAAAATACAGATTGGAGTATTATGACGCCGAATGACTTATCTTTGTCCGGTGAAAATTTGAATTGGAATGAATACTGTAGTTTTACAAATGAAGTCATTCAATTATGTTGATAATATAAACCATGCGATATCGATCCACATAATCAATCTTGAATATATCGTGATTCTTCCTGGTATAATTGATTCTTCAAATGTATATTCTTCCAGTTGTGTCAATAAACATCTGCTATTATTCAAATCCCAAGAACTACCCACAATTGGTATTAATACACCCAATGGTCTATAAAAATGCCATCCAAAAAGTGTTATGAATATAAATCCAAAATGCAAAAAATAAACAAAGTTTTTTATAAGATAAGGGAGAGATATCACCTTCATTCATAAATTCATTTTTATAATTTAATATTGTTTGTAATAATAAATTATATTTATTCATGTAGATATTTTTATAATTGTGTCACTCTGTTCCTTTATCTTCTTTATTTTTAAAGGACTGTGGTCTATTATTTTTTTGCCTTCTTTTTCAATTTTTTCCATTTTTTTCCTCATTTTGTGATTATCTGAAAAATATTGTAATTTTGTAGCATTTTCTTCATTTTCGTATTTTAAGTAAAATTTTGTTTGTTTTTCATTGTTTATTTTTTTGATAAAATCACAATTTTTCTCCAATTCTTCAAAATTCATGTGAATTTCCACCTTTTCCTCGTTTTTTTCTTCATTTTCCACCTTTTCCACCTTTTTCTTCTTCTTTTTTCCCTTTTTTTCATTGTTTTTTTTGATTTTAATATCTTCGTTATTCAATTTATGGTAAATTTCACGAATTTCTTCAGCATTTGCCATTGATTTCTTTGATCTAGTATTATGAATGTTGTATTCATCCATATAAAAATCATATTGCTTGATTAATAGATCATTTCTATCCTCTTTACTTTGTCCTTTATTATTAATTTGCTTTTCAATAACAAGGTGGTCTAGATTACAAAATAATTGACCGATATTTTTCAATGAAAAATGTGAAATAAATAATAATTTCTTATTCTGAACAACCTCAGACTCATATGACCTCTTTTTTTGTATTTTTGATGTTGAAATCATAATACCCCCGATAGCATTGTTGGTAACATCCAATACATCTCTATAGAATTTATCAACATCCTTGGTGGGAACCGGATTTTTTTCCAGATTGTTTTTAGATTCTACTAATATAATAAGCCCTGTGTCCTTATGTTGGAAAATAATATCACACATTCCACCATATTTACTACCAACATGGCTTATCTTCCACTTATTTGCTTCTTCTTTATCATTATACTCTTCTACCGCTTTGTAAAAATCCTCTTCAAAAATTTTACCCTTACATTTATTTTCATATCGATTGAAATATTCTTGTATTTTTCCTCTTAATTCTACTATCTCATTTTTATACGCGTCTGTTTGATTCGCTACTTCCTTTTCCAAATCACATTCGTATCGTTTTTTTAAATATTCATAATTCGATTTTTCTGTGTTTAACCATTCTTGCATTCTAGCCACCTCTGTTTTTTTATTTTCACGTTCCCTTTCCAATTCATTTTTCAAATAATTATGTTTTGCTTCTTCTTTTTTAATGGTATCCTCACGTATACTTACCAATCGGTCGTCTTTTATTCTTAATTTTTCTTCAAACCCTTCATATAGTTCCGTTTTTATACTTATTTCTTTCTTTAAATAGGATTCTCGTTCAAATATACATTTTTTTTCAACCTCGTCTAGTTTTTCTTTCAATTCTTTATTGTTCTTTTCTAACATGGTCACTGCCATATCCAATTTATTATTTTTTTCTCGTTCTAGCATTATAATGTTGTTATTTTCAACTTCCATTTTTATTTCATCCGACGACAAACTTACTTTCTTTTCAAATTTCTTATTAAATTCATATACCATGATACCACCATTTACTATTTGTTCGTGAGCTTCTTTTGGATAACCATATAGGTTTTGCATTTACTATAACATATAAATTAATATATTTATATCCTTTCAAAATATCATATTGTATAAATTGATTCAAAATAATATAAATAATATAATATTTATTATGAATATCACAGCCCAGTCTAAAAAAACTATTGTTGGATCTATTTTATTGGACCGCTCCGGTTCTATGAATTCTATATTGCCCGTTTTAATAAAGGGACTTCAAACGTTTATCGATGAAACCAAAGGAACCGCAACACGCGCCGAAGAATGTTATTTTAGATTAACTACCTTTTCCGATTATAAAGATGTATATTTTCCAGAAAAAACAAATGAAACTACGCGTTTTGGAAATATAGAAAATCTTAACACTGAAGATTTAAATTTCACTACATTGGGATGTACTAGACTGGTCGATAGTGCAATTGAAGAAGCAAACATTTTACAAGAAAAGATTAATGAATTAAACGATAAAAACATAATGTCATGGTTTGTTTTACTAACAGATGGCATTGATAATGTATCGAGAAAAAGTCATACTATTCTAAAAGAAAAGATAGAAAAATTAAAGGAAAATAATGTGAATTGTATATTTATGGGTGCTAATATAGATGCTATCAAAACAGGTGATATATATGGATTCGACGTAGACAAGAGTATACAATTTGATACTAACACTACAGAAAATGAAGAAGACGCACCATTGTATCAAGGATTCAGATCGTTAAGTGACAATGTTACACAAACATTCAACGATGAATCACAAGACATGTCGTTTTCGACCTTACAACGCTCTGTCTCAGCACCAACACAATTTAATCCCCGCTCAAATGAAAATCAATCGTTTCAATCATCTCTCCCCACGTTGGTTAGACACGTTGCTGAAGAATTAGATTTCGACGATGATCATGTTGATTGACTATATACGCAATAATAAATTGAATATAATTAATATTTTTATTTTAAATTTATATTAAATAATAAAAAAAAACAATGATGTTCTTCTTCTGCCCCCATTTATGCGATTACCTTCAAGTGAAAAGCTGCCGACTTGATGAAGATTCTATATCTTACTTTGAGCGACGCGCTAACAAACTTAAAAAAACAGATAAAGTTAGAGATAGAACAAAAATAGTTCGTTCCATTTATTTGCATTTAAATTATATAATTCGACATAATGTAATTGTTCTAGATAATATTCGTAATGAAGATATTAAATTTGTAAAAGTATTATATGATAGGGCTACACATCATATTGATAAATTAGCATCGTTAATATCACAGACATATAAATATAACAAGTCTGAAATAAAGTATTTTAAATTAGCAATGACTACATTAAAAAAAAATAAATATCTCTACAATAAAAGAAAGGCAGAAGTAGTATCTATTCTTAATAAAAGAATACATTCAAATGATATTTGTAATCATATCAGTAATTATCTTTATTAAATATGGGCTATACGAGTTCTATTATTCCTTATTATAGGGGGTGGAGACTGTAAAGCACTTCGTGGACTAGGTGTATTATATATTTCCCCGGTTGTGTCTAATCTCACTAATAAATTATCCCAATCCATTTCAATCAATTCTCTATCCAATTCCATATTTTCCTTCTCAAACTTTATTTGGAGAAATATTTGTTCGTTATTGTCATAAAATGTATTATAAGTTTTTAATTGAGACAGAACATCATCCATTTGTGTCTTCGATTTTTTCTCTATATCAAGCAACCGTTTATCGCGCTTTTCCATGTATTTTTTCATATACGCCTCTGGTTTCTTTTTAAATGTATCTATCTCAAATAGTGTATCTTCTAATTCATATAAATCATTTTCTAATCCGGTAATTGTCGTATACAAAGTTGTTTCTCGCTCCATTAATTGAAATATATTATTTCGTATATTATCTTCTTCTGCCTTCAGATTTTCATTTTCTTTAATGATTTTGGCCCTACACATAGGACAGTTATTGTGTTCTTCAGTCCATTTCCAAAAACAATTACCACAAAATAAATGGTTGCATTTACTTCTTAGTATATTGTCTATAGTTAATTTACAATAGCATATCGAGCATTCCATAATTGTTATTAATAGTATTAAAAAAATATTATTAATATTATTTTGTTTCAATTTAATTAAATAAATTTGCGTATCTTTCCCTTAATGAATCAACCAATTCACATGGTATTTCATCAAAATCAATTATTTTTTTATTATTTTCATACTTTTTGATATAGTCTTCATTACTATTTAATTTCTTTTCAAACAATTCCCTGTCATTCCAATACTTTATCGCGGTTTTCTTCCCACATTTTGGAAATACACCGCTAATATTGTCTGATTTGTCACCCGTTACTATCTTAATAAATAAATCTTGTTTTGGATCCCCTGTTGAATTTTTCGGAGTAGCCAATGGTTTCAATCTCAAATTTATTAAATTAATTTGCGGGTGCGCCAATTGAAGATAATCCATATCACCAGTTATAATGGTTACATGATTATTATCATCCTTTTTTATTAAATGTTTTGCCAATAAAGCCAAACAGTCGTCTGCTTCCAACTTATTCAAATAAACAATATCATCTTCTTCTATACCCGCCTCTTTAAATAAGTGACTGTATGCCATATCAAAGAAAGGTCCTCCCATAAAACTATCATCGTACACCCTCGTTTCTTTGTATGTATTGTTGTATTCATTTCTCCAAATGTCCTTTCTAGAACAGTCTTTCCCTATTATTATTTTACAATCATTGAGTTTTAACTTTTTAGGTAGCTCTTTTATTTTGTTTATAAACATTTTCTTGAATTTTTCAACAAACAGTTCATTTTTATAAGGGTCTTCCAATGTTACCTCTCTGTGAGCGTTCTTAAACCAAGCGTGTATTGCATAATATCTATAAAAGCAATAATAACTACCGTCAATTAATATATAATTCATATTTATTAATATGGATTATATATTTTTAATAACTAATTCAATTTTATTTACAAATAAGGGAGAGATGTTTACAATAGTTTACTCATTTCCATGGCACGAATCATTCTAGTAACACCAATACCACCACCATAGCGTTCGAAAAAGTCCATATCCAAAAATGCGTCCAATTCTTTATCCACTCGTTTCTTAGAAAACTTTGAGTATAGAATGTCTTTATACTTCCCATCGCTAATCGAATAAAACATTTCTCTCATTTCATCCTTGTCGGTGCTTCTCTCAGCAGAACCAATCGTTTCTACACCATGTAGAATAACATCTATTTTATTTGACTTATTAGTCGTGAAATCAGCCTTCATGTTCCAAAAAGGACTTGTGTAAAAGGGAAAATTTTTCAAGAAAAATACTTCTCCGTAATCTTCTGCTAGTTTCATTTCTTGTTCATGTTCTATCTCCACTGTATTATATTTATTCGCGATGTCAGTGTAATCACCACTTGGATACTCTCCATTTGTTTTTTGAAACCCAATATGGTCCAATAATTCAGCCTCCAACTGATGTAAACTATTAATATCGCCCTTTGATTCAAATTCAAACATTGGGAAGATCAATTCGTGTCTCCCTTCAATAGGATTTGGTTCGTTTCTATAACTGGTACTTAAACAAAAGGCACCTGGTAAAGATGGATTTTTCAACAATACATCTTCCAACCACATCTGTCCCGTTTGGGGCAACGGCCAGACCTTACCACCATAATTATACGTGGAAATGGTCTCTGGATCTTCACAGGCAGCCAATATACTCAATGCGTTCTGAGTATGGACTTCTACAAAGCCTTTTTTGAGGAAAAATTCCCTCATTACATTAACGGATTTACTAAATTTCACTGGATCAATGAGTTTATTCATTTTAAAAATATAACATTTTCTTTTTATATTGATAATTTAATAAATATATTTGTATTAAATTATAATAGAACTCATCGTCATTTCTATATTTGGATCTTCTTGGCTAATTTCTTCATATATTTTTTCAACATGTCTGTCTCTTCTCATCCTTCTTTTCATACGTTTTAAACGTCGGCTCATGGTATCCTTCATTTTGCTTAACACATTTCCCATATATATATTATCACAACTATTATTATTATTATCTTTTATCTTATTTGATATAAATCCCTTATTAATGTTATATGTTCGGGCAATACTTAACATAGAACCCATATACTATTTTATTATTTTATTATTTTGTACTGAATTTTCAATGGCTTCTTTAATTAACATACTATTTGCTATATCGATGATAGCGTTTTTGTTGTTTTTGTCCTTGTTTGTAAGCATATCTCTTGAAACCTTGCATTTGATGCGTTCTTTTTCTGTATCATGTGGTAAAGGATTCTCCTTATCGTATTCATTAAAAAAATCAATGTACGCTTTATTCTGAAGACTATTCATTTTATTATACAATGACCCACTCGCATCTGTACCATCATCTTTTACCCATCCACTAGTGGCATCTTTCACCATAAAATTCTTTCTCTTATTGTCCGTACAATGTATTGGACGTTCAGTTATTGGAAGATCTTGTAAATTCTTAATTACCTTTTTAGATAAAAAATCTTCTATCAATGAATTATTGCTTACAATATCCTTTAATTCAAAGCTAACATTCTTCAAAAAATCTTGTACGCTCTTGGCATTATTACAATAATTATCTAAGAAGAGCGTTATCGATATGTTGTTGTAATTATTAATTGTAGTTCCACCTTTCTTAGCCTCTTCTTTTATTTCATTCTGATTTTCAATAATTTTATTTATCTGATTCTTGATTAATTCCATGTCTAAATTGGAATTGTTGGAATTTTGGTGAAAATTTTGTTCTGAATTGCCATTTTTCGGTGAAAAAACACCTTTTTGAGCCTCCTTTTCTGATTTTAACGTCTGTAGTTCGTCTAACAGGTTATTAAAGTCTTCCAATGTTGGTAAGGCATCGTCTGAGTTGCTCGTTTTCTGCTCGTTTTTGAAATGCTTTATGCTTTGGATATGACGAGCCCAATTGGACCTTCGTGATGTAGAATAGTCACAAATCTCACAAAAAAACTGAATATTTGATGAGACCAGGGGTTTGCTCGTTTTTGCAAAAACACCCTTTTTTTCTAAATGTTTTTTGGTGCGAAGGTGCTTATTATAGTTAGAGTTATTAAACGATAAATAGTCACAACAATTACAATAAAATTTTTTCTTATTTTTGAGTAGTTTTAGAGTAGTTTTAGAGTAGTTTTTGTTTTTTTTTCCAACCATTTATATAAAATTAGAAAAAATCTCTAAGTTTTGTTAAAAAAAATTGTTCTAATGGTGCCTTTTTTTCATTTTTGGCTGTAAAATGTAAAAAAATATCAAGTTTCATGTAATTATGCCTTTTTTTTAATATGAAACCATAACGCATCTCATCATTCTATAAAACACATAAATTTTATGGTCTCATGAAAAAAAGTCTCCAAAAAAAGGCTCCCTTAGAACGATTTTTTTCAGAAACTTTTTTTCAATTTCCCAAAATGGACAATTTTGAAATGTCCAAAATCGAAATCTCAAAAAACTTTTGGGAAAAAAACTGTTCTAAGGGAGCCTTTTTTTGGAGACTTTTTTTGGAGACTTTTTTTGGAGACTTTTTTTGGAGACTTTTTTTCAAAATATAAATATAATACATATATATTATATTTATTATACAACCAAATTTTCCTGGATCCATGCTCTTATGTTTTCATTAATTGGGACCATGAAATATTGCAATGCCAATAAATATGAGTCCAGAATCTGCTGTGAATTCTTATTCTCTTCCATCAATAACAGCATATTATATACCACGCGTATCATTTTATCATCGTAAATATCTATTATATTTTTAAAGACCCTATCCATGTTAACCGCTTCGTCAGACTTGTCTTTAAATAAATCGGAGTTATCCAAATCCAATACATTTTTATACAGCGATAGGGTTTGCAATATAGATTGTTCGTCGCATCTTTTATATGTATCTATTAATTTATTTAATCCAACTATAGCCTTCTCAAGTATAAAATTAAAAATCTTATGGTCCTGTGTTTTATACCATATATAATATCGCCGAATAGCATGAAACAAATAATGAATATCCTGCTTTTTATCATTTTTCCACCATCTTATAATACCTTGGACGTATGATGGTTTATGAAGACGTAATAAATTTTCATCTACGCTCAATTTAGTTCCTATCTCACAGTATGCCAACATACTTAATTCTATCATTACCTGTAACGGTTCCAATATCATATCCGCCTTTTCTTTCACATTTGAAGTCATTATTTCCATTAATATATTAATTACATAATAAATATTTAATATATTTATTCTTTACTTTAAGATAAATTTAAAAGTTTAATGTTATGATAATTTATATATGACAAAGACAAATGATTCTGATTTTATATATAAATACGTTGTAATCGGTGAGGCAGGCGTAGGCAAAACCTCATTGGTAAGGCAATTTATATATAATGAATATCACGACAACTATAATACAACCATTGGCGTTGATTTTTCATGTAAACATCTTCTAATAGAAGATAAAAAGATTCGCGTACAAATATGGGATACAGCAGGACAAGAAGCATTTCGTTCAATCATTCAATCGTATTATAAAAACACAGTAGGCGTTATTATAGTAATTGATAGTTGGAAAAAAGAAGAAATTAAAAACATCGAATATTGGAGAAAAGAATATTTTAAAAAGCAACACGATGAAATACCAAATACAAACATATTTTTTATGGTGGTCGTCAATAAAATAGACACGTTTAAAGGAGAACAAAATTATAATATGATTAACGATTATTGTAATGATAATAATATAATGTTTTACGGTACAAGTGCAAAAACAGGTTCTAATGTAAATGAGTGTTTTAAACAATTTACATCCTATATCTATCAAGAAACAAAAGATCGTCCAGGCAAATTAGCTGGAATTAAAAACAATACAGTTGATTTTGAATCTCCGAAACCATTCAGATACATGTGCTGTAGCATTGTTTAATATCGTTCTGTTGTCTGAATCGTAAACGACCAATCTCGATTATTTAAATTTATAATATGGCCGAATTTTGAAAGCAGTTTTATTCTGAATTTCCTTAGGGTAACCGGTCCAAAATAATTTCGTTCACCTACATACCCCAGCGTGGCTGGTCCATTTAATACTATGCTTTTGTTTGAGTCAAAATCGACCACCAATTTAGCAAATAATTCAGAAGTACTTGGCGCACCATATCTATCAACTTCACCAGTCTTCTTTGCTTCCTTTAATTGGTCGACAGTATATTGCTGTGGTTTTGTTAATTTATTTTTATCGTCGGGGTTCTGAGGCACCATACCACACGTGGATTCCTCTGGCAAACATCCTGCGGGGAAAGTCCCAGGATCACAGTCATTATCCATTGTATGAATATTGTAATACGATGGTAATTTAAATAAATTCCTTTCCCTAACATTTGTTATCAAATCCTGGTTTGGTTTATTATTCACAAAATCATCCAATGAAATAAATATATAATCAAAACCCTTTGTATTTAATGTACTATCACCCTTAAGGGATTCGCCAATATTTAACATATTGCTTTTTCCTCTAAAACCCAGTAACCAGCCTAGGTTATAGTCCATCTTTTGACCGTGCGCGTAGCCACAAGAACCACTGTTTACAGGATAATACCAATTTATTTCCAACGTATGGCCTGTATTATTTTCAATTTTAACCTTATTATTGTGTGATGTATGTGAAAAACTAATATCAATACTATGTGCCATTGCTGATGTATTTAAAGCATTAATCAATGTCGTCTCATTATAATTACCCTCTTCGAATGACAACTTGTAACGTGTGCCATTATACGATAAATCAACATAATTTGTTCCATAATCCTCACTAAATACATACCAATTCATTGGTATATTTACATCTGTTAATTTGATTTTAACCACGTTTGAATTTGGGCGCGATAAATTCACAGTGTAATCAGAAGGGTCGTGAGTTAATTTATTAAAGGTGTTTTGTGATATATCTCCGGGACATGCAACTGCCAATGAACTTAACATTGGTCTGAATTGGCTATCAAAACTAATTGTCTTATGTGTAGTGGTTAAATTGTTGTTATTTGAACCATTTAATTCTCCTGGTATTTGCATTACTGTATCTGGCGCAACTTTTTTGATTAATTCATGCATTTCAGAAATGTTATTTACATCGTCAGTTGCCTGTTCTTCTACAACGGCATGCGAATAAATATCTTTATCGTTCAATAATTTACTCTGAACGTTCAAAAAAAATTTTATATATTTTTCTTGTCCTTCAAATTCTTCGGTCATTGATTCTATGGCCGCAATTATTTGGGCTTTTGTTAATGGAACATAATGTTGTAATTTTAAAATATGTATTAGATCTTCTGTGCTATAATTATCTACATCGAAATCCGTATTATCACTCATTATATAAATATAACATATTTATTTAATTAGATACTTGCGTAAATTATTATTCAAACCGATTTTAATAATAATAATACCCTTTTTAATAATTCTGTATTTCTTTTTCTACCAGGACAAATATGCGCCAATCCACCATTTTGTTTTAACGGTCCCTGACAAATTTTACATCGTTTTAGTTTTATTAATTTTGTTTTTGCGTGCTTTCTTTTACATATTTTATGACCCTTTTTTAAGGCTCCGCATTTCGAACATCGTTGAGGTATCGATTTTGCGTCTGGGTCATAACTCATTATTCTCTCAAATGTAAGCTTTGTAAGACCGTCACCTCTCTTGAAATGCCTTGGGCCAGTACATAGTAACTTTTCCAATATCTCGATTGTTTCTTCATTTTCCTTATTTTCCATTATTAACTCGTCTCTTGTTTTGTATTTATCGCCTTTATATATAAACCTATTGTACTCCTGATTACTGTATATTCTAGTCCTCCATTCTAGCTTTGTTAAGAAACGTATGACACCAATTCCATAAATATGTGGGGGTGATTTTTTTGTATTTGGGGAACATCTTATATCAATCGTGTAAATTGTACCCATATAATTGAAATTATCGATAGACACTTCTCTATCAAATCCATAAATAGAACCATTGTATTCCCTACTTTGTTTCCATCGTTTATTTTCTTCATAAGTTTCGTCTGTAAAACGTGTGACTCCTATTTGTTTCATTTTGTATAATTAATGAAATAAATATATTTATTTACTATTTTCAATTTTTTTTGTTCCGATCTTATTATAAACCTTTACCTGTCCTACTAAGTCAAATAATTTTGATGTAATTCGGTCTCCTTTTGATGATAATAACAAATCAAATTGTTGTAATGGATTCAAATTATATATATTAATAATTTCATCGCTATTTTTGTAATGATTGTAATAATCATTTATTTTCTCAGTCAACGATTTTTTCAATATATCCAGATTTTTAGAATTACGTTTTGCGAATTTCAATCCCTTAGACTGTTCCTCTGCTTTTTTTAATTGCATATGCATTATCATCACAGAAGGCAAATAATTATAATCATCGATGGATAAAAATTCCTTCATGTGCTTTGAATAGCAATTCATTGGATTACCATATGTGTCTGCCAATTCTTGTAATTTTTTTAGATATTTTTTTTTTATTTTCAAAGCGTTGAAGCAATAGTGTTGTAAAGCACAACTTATTAATAAAGCAGATTGATGATCGTTTTCGTTCTTAGCTTTAATTGCCAGGTTACAATAAAATCCATAATTCATTTTTATTTCATGATAATTACACAATTTTTTGTCTTTGGTTAATATCAACATAATGATATTGACAATTGCGTTATTGATTAACCCGGGTATAATGTCATGATTTTCATTTAAATAGGAATACAATGTTTTAGACGATGTTCTCAATGCCTTTTTTGTCATATCCAACTCAATGTCATAGTCCGTAGTCCACAAATTTATTAATATTTGTTTTAATTTCCCATAACATTTTATACTATTTTCTATACATTTTGCTTCAGGGTACTTATTTAATGCTATATTAAACAATGATAACCCATCCTTTGATAATGTTCTTGTTCTCATTTGTATATTACATTATCGAGTTAATTTTATATAAAAATAAATATTAATTACATAAAATATTATTAACATAAAATATCGAGATTATATAACATGAATTGCGCTGAACTGTGTTGTATAGGTAGTATGTGTGGTTATTATTTATGCAACTGTTTCTGTTTTATAAAGACATTGATAGACGAACATTACGAAGATTTAAACACGGGTAATACTGTAGTAACAGAAAATGACGAAGACCAATTACTCAATACTTCTATTAATTTCAATAAAAAGTACCGTATAACATCTCTCCCAATCGAGAGTATAAGAACAAAAAATATGAAAATATCGATACATACCAAAAGAAAAATATACAAACCATCACAGTCTTATATGAACATGAACGAATCAAATATGTTGGATGTATTGTACGAGTAACTTACCTGCCAATTTCTATTCTATGTAGGATAAAACAGACTGCTCTTCTATTTCTTTTGGAAAATCAGGGAGAGATGTTATATCGGGGATAAAATCAAATATATATTTTTCCAAATACCGCATCCTGTACCTAGTCGCATCAAATAAATTCACAATACATTCTAGGTTTAAAAAGGTATTCAATATTTCCATCTCCTTTTCAGTATAATCTACAAGCACATAATTGTCTCGATTGGATATTCCATATTCACCTTCTTTGTCATAATAACAATAACCATACATTTTATGCGCCAATACTAATTTCCGTGTCTTATTAAAAACACATGGGATATTTGAATATTCAACAACCAACTTGGGAGAGATAGTACCATTTGTCCCCTTTTTCACAACACAACTCCTTATATTTTTATGTCTAAAAACGTCTGTATGTGATTTGTTTACCTTCAATCCCTTTGGTCTACCTGGCCTCATGCTTGTTTTAATCACCTTTAAACAACCTACTTTTTCTACAAGTTTTTTTAAATTACTCAACACACTGTAATGCTTCATAGGAATGGATTCATCCGAATGAAACCTATACAACATCTCTCCCACATTTGTCATTTGTACTTTGTTGGTTACCTTTTCCTTCACCAATTTAAATAAAACAATAGGTGTTTGACAATTCCCTTTAAATAATTTATTTGCTTCACCAGCATCATAACAAGCCATTTTCTCTAATTTGTATTGTAGTATTACTTTATGCATTTTATGATCTTTTTTTAACCATATTGCTGGTGTTATAAATAATAATATACCACCATCTTTTAATAAATCTACTGAATGGGTAATGAATTTACTCCACATTTCCTTTCCATCTTTTGTCTTTTCACCTTTTTTTGTAGGAACTTTTATACTACCGTCCACTTGAAAGGGTGGATTACCAACGATAATGTCAAAATCTCTCTCTTTAAAATCCAAATAATTAATATTTTTTACATTTGCAATATTTACAAACTTCTTTTTAAGAGATTTTGTATGACATTGATTTATTTCTGTCATCCAGAAAAGATTATTTTTATGAGAAGGGAGAGAAAGCAATCGACTTGAAAATAATCGTTCGAAAAATACACCGGTTCCAGCACACGGATCCAACCATTTCAATTTATCATTTACAAATACACCATCATCTAACATGTCAAATAATTGGTCTATTAAAACATTAGTCGTCGTAACCTCACCGTACATTTCCTTATTATACAATGAAACTTTATTCATTATATAATAAAAATATTAATAATTCTTAATTTTAACACTATACTACTCTACTACCACTTTTACTTCTACTCATGCTCCTGCCTTTACTCCTACTTCTACTCATGCTCTTGCCTTTACTCTTACTCTTAATTGTTCTTTTTTTATATCCGCGGCTACCTTTTCTTAATGTCTTTATTCTTTTTTTACGTGTTTTTGATTTTTTATTGTCTTCTCGTTTCCTTTTTTTTACAGCTGTATTCGTTATTTGTTGTAATTCCTCCATTACACCGGGATTTTTTTCATTGGGAGCAAAGGCGGTTTCCTTTTTTAGCTGTGCCCGTGTTTGTCTAAGGGTGATTGTTCCCGGACGTAAATTATTTACATTATTCATGCCTGTATTTAAAACCTCATTTTGTTTAATTAATAATTCATTCAAAAAGTCATTAGACCCGTCTCCAAATATATAGTTATAATCTGGTTGTTCGCGACAGGAAATTAAATAAACCATTATTTTTTTGTTCTTAAATTCGGACTGTATTTTTTTCAAAACATCTTTTAAATAAATACATTGGTCGTTTCGCAAGGTATTGTATTGTCTAGTCCATGAACCTTGTATTGTTTTAAATAGTTCACCAGAACCATCCGTATTTGGTATTCTAATATTCCATGGAACGATTCCATCATTTTCGTCAAAGGCAATGCGCAAATTATTTATATAATCCCCAGGATAATACATTTTTGTATTCTGATACAATTGCCGAAATACATTTATGTTATCAACCGACAGCCCCAAATCATCTAATTTTTTATAATATTCTTTACTATTTGTTTTTATAAAAGCATTGCTACCTTCTGTTAATATGACCCATGGAAACAAATGGTCCATTTCATGACCGGATACACATAATAATCCGTGTGGAATGGGGTCAACCACAATCATATTTTTGTTTACCTTTAAAAAAAAATCATTCACATTTATAAGACTAGAATACTGATTGTCCTCACTAATTTCCCCGCTTATTTTTGGATTTCCCACCTTGCATTTTTCGTTCCACTCCGCAAAGCCGGCGTGTGAATATAAAAATACTGGTACATACTCATCAAAATTTATGTTAACATTCGTCATTTATATATATATATTTATTAATTATTTTCAGCGTATGTACTGTGTAATTCGCTCAATGTATCGATCATAAACAATTGGATAGCCAGACTTGGAAATGTCTTTAAATATGCTGCCGTTAGACCTCTATACAATCCAATTGGGCCTTCATTTTTAATCACTTTTATAGCGCAATCGATGATACCATTGTATTCAGGGACACTGACACATCCAAAATGTTGTAATTGCAACCGTCTCCTAATTAAGTCGGTCGGGTAAGTGATGGAGATAGCGGTCATTCCAGCAAATCCACCACATAATAATTTTATAATAATAGGATTTTCGACTTCATAATTTTTGTGTATCAAATCCTTGTATAAATTAAATGATGTTAAACTTATAGCGTTCCATGGCGCGAAACCCATTACACTCATCATGGACCCACCGTACAAATTTTTAAAAGGGACTTTCCTTATAATATCTGAAAAGTTTTTATATTGCGTTTTATTGGATTGTAGAGATAAAAAAGTTCTACTGGTTTCCAATGGATATATGCACATCATTGATATTGACCCTGCTAAAAAACTGGAAACAAATATGTTGTGAAATTTATTTTCTAATGTCATATGTTTTAACATATTGCGATATACGGTATAATTGATGGCATATTGCGGGAAAACCCTCATACAATTTACACCATTCCCTTTCCAAAAACCAAAAATCCCTTCATTTTTGAAAATATGTTTGAAATTACTACCCGGTATGAAATAATTCTGTCTTTGTAATCTATAAATCTCCAATGGAGACGTACATGTTCTTGATATAATACTTGAAGTGCCTCCTATTAATAAATAGCAGAAAGAATCATTCATTATATAGAATACATATTAAATTCTAAATGTTTTTTATCTATTAAATTATTTATAATGAATTGTAAATTATAAATAATTATTTCTTTTCAACATCCTTGTTCTCTTCTTTCATAATCATTTTCAATAGATTTTCCGACGCGTTAAGAATATTATTATATATTTTTTCAGAACTTACTATTGCCTTATTCGTTTCGTTTAAACTATTCGTTTTTGATACTAACAATTCAATTACTGATTTTAATTTACCCTTTAAATCCTTCAAATTACTAACCAAATCGTCCTTTCGATGCGTATGTTCTGCTATTTCCATTTCTAATTTCGCCTTTCTTTCTCTCAATGTTTTTAAAGAATCTGCAAATTTATTATTAATATTTTGTAATTTGTGTTTATCTGCCATTTATATATACTTGATAAAAATTTATTAGCACAACTGCTGTTGAAAAATATACCCCTTTTTCCTTGCCAAATACCTTTCATAACTGTTATGCTTTACATCCACACCAGTACCCCTATCAATCAATCTATTTTTTTGAGAACCACCGAAACAACATAGGCTGGAAATAGATTGAACTCTATCACCAGGGCCACCAACATTAGTAATCTCTTTGTTATTGGGACAATTATTGTTAACCTTTTGCGTTTGTCCCCAACCATCGTTTGATTGGATCACATTTATTATTTTTTTATGATCTGTATGAAGCGATGATGATTGTTTCGCTGGTTTGGAATTCAAACGCGTATCGGGGATATTTACTATGGAACCATTACAACTATTTATTGACATATAAATAATAGTAATATTATATTTGAGGCAACGAAAAAAAATTGATTCTGTTAAATTTTATTAACAAATAATTATTAATGACACTTGTCAATGGCAAGACAAAGAAAAAAATTAAATTTAGATGCGGGCATTGTGGAAAAGAATATAAAAGACATTCATTATTCGATAAGCACTACGCGGCGTGTACTATAAAACATAACTTAAAAAAAGCTCCAATTGCCGAAGAAAAAGAAATTGTAACCAATACGTCTTTAAATAGAAAATTAAACCGTATATTGGATGTATTATACGTTCAATCCGAACGATTAAAAACGGTAGAAAAATTATTGGAGTCTAAAAATACAGCAATTAAAAACAAGCTCAAATGGTTAACAGATAACGTAACGCCTCCTCATTCTCTGGATAATTGTCTTAAAAATACTTCATTAAATACAGACCATTATAAATATATAACTCAGCACGGATACACAAAGGGATATTGTGACTTGGTGGAAGAAATTATAACACCTTACAGTGAGATGATTTATTCCTTTACTACAACACATAAAACCTATATTTATGAAAATAAAAAAGTGAAATGGGTTGAGTTTACAAAGCAACACGCACGTAGACTATTTTCCAAAATACAACAACATCTTATTAAAGTTGCTCTGACCGTATCTCTCCCTGAAAACATCCAATTGGAAAATAATTTATTGATTTATGGAATTAATTATCAAAGTATTGATATTAGAGCAAAAATAAAAACACACATACATAAAAACACATTGATTAGTATTGAGACTTTATTAAATAAATACGAAGACTAATTATTTATTAATAATAATATAAATAAATGATAATATTTATATTATAAATGTTAACCGTAGCGATTGTTAGATACCCTGGTTCTAATTGTGATATAGAAACCAAACGATATTTTGAATTCGGTGGTAATAAATGTTTTTATATTTGGCACAATAGTGATGATATACAAATTTTAAATAATATTGATCTTTTGGTATTGCCAGGTGGATTTGCGTTTGGTGACCGTTCTTATGTTGCGGCGACAGATACTTATACCATTTCACCCGGTACAATGGCTATTAAAAGCCCTGTGACAACTATTATAAAAGAGGCAACAAGGCGTAATATTCCCATTGTAGGCATATGTAATGGATTTCAAATTTTAACACAATTAAACCTATTGCCTGGAAAATTATCGTTAAATAAGTGCAAGCATTTCGTGTGTAAAAAGGTAAAATGCGATGTTAAATACAATGGTATTGATACTTCTACTGACCTGTTTATTGCTAATTCATACGGGAATTATATAGGGCGACTTCAGAATAATATATGTCATTTTTTAACCTATTCCAATGGTAAAACAGCAGGAGTGTTTGACGCAAACAAGCGCATATTGGGAATGATGCCTCATCCAGAAAGAAATAATACAGATTTTAAAGAAATATTGATGAAAATGCTATTTCCCGACCATTGGTTTTTACAATCACAAATAAAGTTTGACAAAGCAATAAATGATCTAATGTTTAGCGAGCATATTTCATACAAAACAACGCGGAAATATCTAAAACTACTACACACGAAGGAAAGTTGGGTAGTTCAAGGTCCTGGTGAAAATGCTGGAATTGTAGATATTGGGCGTGATAAAAAGGGAAAAGAATACTGTATAGCAATACGAATAGAAAGTCATAATCACCCTTCGTACATAGACCCATTTGAAGGGGCTGCTACAGGAGTAGGCGGTATACTAAGAGATATTTTCACAATGGGTGCCAGGCCTATTGGTATATTGGATTTCCTGCGATTTGGCAATAATGAAAAGGGAAAGCAATTATTGGATAAAGCAATCGAAGGCATATCGTATTATGGTAATTGCGTAGGCGTACCAAATGTTGGAGGGAATTGCAAAACACATGAAAGCTACAACACAAATCCATTGGTAAATGTGTGCTGCCTGGGTATTGTTGAAAAGAAGAATATTGTATATGGAAATGCTTCTACGTGTAATAGTTTTCTAGTGTATGTTGGGAGTAAAACAGGAAACGAGGGAATTAATGGTGCCGCAATGGCGTCCAACACATTTGAAAATGAAATAGTAACTGAAAAACTCAAGTCAAACGTCCAAAAAAGCGACCCGTTTTTGGAAAAACTACTGCTCGAAGCATGCTGTGAAATAAGCGAAAAACAATTAATCGAAGGCATGCAAGATATGGGTGCTGGTGGACTCCTGTGTGCTTCCCTAGAAATTATAAAACGCGGGCGTGAAAAAACACACTCCAATATGGGGTGTGAAATATACATGGATAAAGTTCCCACAAAGTACGAAATGGACCCATGTAATATTTTAATTTCAGAATCACAAGAACGTATGCTGTGTGCTGTATCAAACGATAAATTAAAAGCTGTATCCGATGTGTTTAAAAAATGGGATCTCGAATACTCTGTAATAGGGATTACCAATTCAACCGGTAAATATAATATATTAAATAAATCTGGTATCACGACCAGGTTATTGTATTCAAAAGAGATGACATCATTCAATGATGTTAACGATTATACAAATATACCCAATTCTATACATAAAACAATGACAGAAATACCTCATTTTCTCAAAGACGTTAATTATGAATATTATGATTCCACCGTTGGAAACAGAACAATTGTATCGAACCATAACAATAACAGCGAAAATCCAGATGTAAATAATTTTTCCATTATGGATATTTATGAATTAAGCAAAAAATTGGTAATAACATGGGGTGAAACATTCGATGAATGCCATGATACTATGAAAAAATTTACAGGAATTAAACCATTGTGTTTGGTAAATTGTTTGAATTTCGGTGACCCAAAATACAGTCTGTTTGATTTTGAAAATACCATCGCAGATTTAACACAGAATTGTCGTATATATGAAATTCCTATTGTTGGTGGTAATGTTAGTCTATACAACACGACAAGAGACAAGTCTATTTATCCCACACCTATATTGGTAATGATTGGCATATCAAACTAATCCATATCCACATTGATTAGGGTTTCATAAAAATAGCGGTAACTGCTGTAAGCCCTGTCAATTATTTTTTGTGGGATATTGGGGATTGGATCTGTGTAAGGATTACACACGCTTTTTACCCAATCTCTAACACAATCTTTATCTAACTTTTCTGGTTCATAACCCTTATCCAGACGTTGTTTATAGGTCTCTTTTATCCAAAAACGACTGCTATCACAAGTGTGTATTTCATCTATTAATATTATCTCACCCCTGCTATTTTTACCAAACTCATATTTTGTATCCACCAATATAAATCCAGCTTTATCCGCAATTTCTTCCCCATATTTGAATAATTCCAGAGCTTTTTTGTATATAAAATCACACTCTTCTTCTGTTACAACGGCAGACTCTATTATTTCTTTTTTGGAGATAGGCTTGTCTTCAACATCTTTTGTTGTGGGCGTTATTATGGTGTGGTCTAATTTTTCATTTTTTTTCAAACCATCCCTGATGCTTATCCCACAGTATTCCCGCGCGCCTTTTTTGTAATTCATCCATAGACTGGTATTTGTAGCCCCGGTTATATATGCCCTTACCACTATTTCTAATGGAATTGGCTTGCATTTTTCAACAATGGATTCATTGTATTTACTCGATATCAAATGATTTTTTATAATATGTTTTGTGTTATTAAACCAAAAAGCACTCATTTTATTTAATAATTCACCCTTACCGGGTATAATTCCTATGTGCTTATCAAAGCTACTAACCCGGTCGGTTGCCTTCATCAGCAAAGTCCCATCTCGCATGTTATATATGTCCCTAACTTTGCCCGAATAAATACGATGTTCGTCCATTTATACTAATAATTAATTGTTTATTTTTAATTAAAAATACACAATTAATAGATACAGACAAATCGTTTATCAATAAGAACCATTAAATATTAAATATAGTATATTTATGTAAATTATATGGTAAACTACATACCTAGTGATTCAACCATATATTCGCACTTCATTAAAACTAGAAGAGGCATCCGTGGAACAGCACGTTATTTTGCTATTTCAAGAGATTGTGCTGGCGCAGCAATAAATCGTTACAGAAAAAAACACAATTTAAGACTATAATTAGATATTGGATAAACTTAAAAGTATATAATTATTATTTATAATGAGAAATATATTAATACTGGGGTTTGGCGCAAGGGAAAATGTCATAAAAGAACATCTAAAACCCAACATCGTTCATCGGTTAGACATAGAAGATTTCAGTGGTATTAAACAGTTTTGTATCGATTATAATATAGATCTTGTAATACCGTCTACAGAAGCATATCTATGTAATGGAGTGGTTGATTATTTGCAAACAGAACTTCCAACTGTGGAAGTTTTTGGACCTACAAAACACCAGGCAAAAGTAGAAGGTTCAAAATTTTTTTCAAAATCACTGATGAAAGAGCTTAATATTCCAACTGCTGAATTTTTATTTTACAAAAACAAAGAGGTAATTTTAAAGTACTTGGAAAACTTTTTTTTGTACCTATCCCCAAAACAAATGGTGATAAAATATTCTGGACTAGCAAAAGGAAAGGGTGTGTATTTGCCAGAATCGCATAAAGAAGCGTTGGATGCATTCAATAATCTTTATGAAAATAATAAACATAATTGGGAGGGGATTCTTATAGAAGAACGATTAGAGGGCCCAGAAGTGTCTGTACTTGCCTTTTGTGATGGAACCCAAGGACATCTAATGCCTCAGGCACAAGATTATAAGAGAATATACGACAATGATAAAGGACCAAATACTGGAGGAATGGGTGCTATTTGTCCTGTAAACATACTTAATGAAGAAGAATTATTGGAAATCAATCATCATATAAATAAAGTGGTGAAACATCTCAATTACAAAGGTGTTTTGTACGCCGGTATCATGAAAACAACATCAGGCGTACAATTTTTAGAATTTAATTGTAGATTTGGAGACCCTGAGGCACAGGTAATACTGAATTTATTGGATACAAAGTTGTTGGAAATTATAGATGGCTGTATAAATGATAAATTAATACAGATTAAATGGAACCAAAAATATTCGGCGGCGGTCGTTCTGTCTCATGTAGACTACCCTCATTCAAAATTATCTGAATACATCAGAATAAATGAAGAGCCGTTGGATAATACTGTAAAAATATATGAAGGTGGTACACAGATGATAGACGGACACAACTATACAAAAGGGGGTCGCGTATTAACAATGGTGTCTACATCAAATTCATTACAAAATTCTTTGAGAAATATATACAATAACGCGCCTAAAATAACATACGATGGTGTGTATTATAGACGAGATATCGGTTCCAATTATAAGCCATGTCATCAATCACTGGTGGATAAAACCAACAATCTATCCATCGCGGTTTTAGCCTCCGGGAACGCCACCAGCATTAACAAATTGCTCGATGAACGTTCTACAAAACATACGATAAAAGTATTTGTAACCAATAATAATAGTCCGGTTCTTTCCAACAAGGCGTATGATAATGGTATACCATGTATTTATTTGAGCGATGCTTATTACAAAAAAACATCCAAACAAGAATACTATAACAAAATAATTAATATATTGAGATTGTTTGATATTGATATGGTTATATTATCAGGATTTATGAAGTTTGTCCCAGAATCTCTGTTTAAAGAGTTTTACACGATTAACATTCATCCCAGTTTATTGCCAAAATACAAAGGAATGACAGGAACACAAATACATCCCTTA
>VMHT01129414.1_pt1 | contig 25366 bp, 28 predicted proteins | sample 4693611 | NCBI WGS metagenome assembly VMHT01 (sample SAMN12280063, study PRJNA550983) | marine metagenome | isolation source: seawater sampled from same location over 5 years 0.02-0.2 micron viral filtrate | place: USA: collected off the coast of southern California halfway between the port... ...
GATTTGGAGACTTTTTAGATACTTCTGTCAGAAAATCTTCTGGCTTACGAAGTCTTACTTGTCTACTTGACTCTTTATCAAAATTCTTAATAGTTGAGCCGCTGATAACAAATCCTTTTGGATCATGAGTAACATACTCAGCTAAGGCTCGAGTCTTACAATTAAATGTATAGAGCCTTATTTGACCGACAATTGTTACTGGTGGAATTGATACAATTTTAAAGTCTTTATTATCTTTTGCGTATTTCATTCTCGATACCTGTTTGTCTGCCGTGACTGGTTTTTTGATACGACCTACACGTTTTGCTTTTGACGCAAGTTTTACTCGTTCAAGATCATCGAGAATTTGATTACAAATTTTAATGCGGCGGTTGAGTTCAGGCCGTTTCAAGTGAGAATAACCTTCAACTGCTTGTTCACATCGTTTATGGTAGGCATCTTCATAATCAAGTAGCCATCCCTCAACCACCTTTTTGACAGGAAGAGTAGCAGACCCCGTCAAACCATGTCTACGAAAAAGTGTATATACATCAATATCAGCTTTTTCGCCCTCAATCCAAGCGTCTTCGAGATCATCGAGATCAATCATAATAGTACTATTGATCTTACGTTCAAGACGCTGCTGAGGTGAAAGAACAATCACATTTGCTTTTTGTTTTTGTTCTAGTAATTTTTCTTTATATAATACTGCGCCAGATTCAAGTAGTTCATCACAGAACTTTTTTAGATGTTCAATATGGCTAAGTATCTTTTTATCATCATTAGTTGGAAGATCACTGTTTATCCAAAATGCAGTACAACCGTAATGACTGAACATTGTGAACTTATGTTCAGGATTGGAGTTGATCTTCTTGTACTGATCTTTTGTATAATGATTCTTGATATAAGTTCGAATAAACTCGGCATTTGCTTTTTTATCAATTTCATTATGAAAATAATATTTTACTGATTCCCAGCCTTTTTCAATTGGAATCTGAGTTACACCAATCCTACGACGGACTGGTACAGGCTTTTTCTTTCTTTGTTTTAAAGGCATTGCTACTCCTTTTTTAATTTTATATAGTTATATTATATCACGTTTTTAAGACAATGTACACAACTAAATTTAAAAAGTTCCCCATTGTTTTTTTGGAAAAGCTTTATTCCAAATTTCAATTTGAGCTTTTTTGCAGTTTTCGATATTAATATTAAATTCAGAAATAATATCGATATTTTTAGGATCATCAAAAAATAAAATTCTTTGATTTTGTGTATGTAAAGAATTAAAATCGTCGAATAGATCTTTTAGTTTGAATGGTATAGTTGTATCTTCATTATATATCATATTGTTTTCCTCTTTTGATTATAGTTATATTCTACATCAAAACCCTGCAAATGTACACAAAAAAATGCACCAATATGAAAAAAGTTTTGTGCACTCAGGTTGAGCTCGTCAAATGGTGGTGTATAGTCTATCACCCAATGTTCCCAGGCTCATTGTGATATATTTATCACACAGAATAAAAAAATGCAAATTAAATGCATTTTTTTGTTTACAAACACTAAAAAATAGTGTAGAATATAACTATAATCGAAAGAGGAGATGATTATGATAACAGAAAAAGATGTGATTAAAGTAGTCAAGCTGTGTATGAAAGAACTCAGAAAGAAGAAATATGAGATGAATATTTCGGTTAAACATTCACAGATGGCTCTTAAATACCTTAAGACGTATAATCGAACAAGAGGTCGATCATGGGGTGGATTCTGTATATTAAGTATTAACCTTAAGTGTTGGCAGTTTGGTAACAAGCGTTGGACTGAATATAAGAGGTTTAATGCGGATAAAGTGATTGGTCAGATTGACGTCACAGATGACTACGATATTCTATTACTTCTTGTTGCACATGAAGTATCACACTTCGTTCAGTACACATGTACAGGTAACATGCCTGAATATATGAGAAAGAAATTTAGAAATGATCGTGGCCATGGTGAAGGATTTCAGCACATATATAGAAATCTAAGACGTGAACTTGTCAATCCAATGATTGAAGCAAAGAAGATGGAGATCGCAGCATGAATGATATACAAGTATTCGGCTCAATCAAATCAAAAAGAAAACTTGCTAAAGATGTAGCATATTTTTGTATTGATCAATTAATGCCACGTATAAAGACATTAGATATTAGTATTCATCTTGATAAAATATATCAAGCAGATGGATATTGTTTAGCTGTTACTAATCGAGAGTTTAATATTGAAATAGAAAAGACTCTTAATGAAGAAGATTTTATTACTGCCGTATGCCACGAAATGGTGCATGTAAAGCAGTTTGCTCGAGGTGAAACACAAGATATAAATATTTTTACTAAGAAGTGGAAAGGTATAGAATACCTTGGTGCGTATTCTACGGTAGATGAGTATATGCAATTGCCTTGGGAAAAGGAAGCATACAAAATGCAAGAGGAGCTTTTACAAAAATGGAAAAAGATATTAAATTCACAGAAAAAGAATTAAACATTAGTAATTTTAATCAAATGTACTATGCTAACTGCGCTGAAAGAGAAGCTTTTGGTGATCCGATTCTTACTCGAGAAGAATATAGAAAGATATGGCGTGAATTGATTTTAACGGAGAAAAATAAAGATGGCTAAATATAAGATTTATTCAAAGTCAGGTTGTATTTTTTGCGATGCGGCAATGGAGCTTTTGAAAGAACATAATTTAGAGTATGAAGAAATTAAGGTAACAGATAGTGAAGAAGCAATGCTTCTTTTTAAACAACGTAAGTGGAAAACTGTGCCACAAATTTTTGATCGTGAAGGATCTTATGTTGGAGGATATCAACAATTAAAAAGTAGATTTGAATGGCCAGACAATCCAGTAGAAATAAGAAACTTTTAATAAAAAATGCAAATTAAATGCATTTTTTTGTTTACATTGTCAGAAAAGTATGATATAATATACTTATAAAATGAAAAGAGGAAAACATTATGGAAAAATTTGTAATACACACACAGACTTTAGAAAACTATGGTGCACATAGTGAAAGCGGTAAGTTCGCAGACGGCCAGAGTTATTGGAAGTTCAAGGGTGGCGACACCTATGTCGTTGACGGTGTAGAGCGAATGCAAGATGCAGTTGCTTTTGTAGCTGCTATCTCAATTGAGAATGGTATTGGATGGAAAGAGTTTCCATGCCATTTCACCACTTATAATGAGTGGATGGCTGAGATTCGTGACAGTGGCGAAGACTATCGTGAGTACCAAATAGAGAGGGCAATACATGTTGATCCTCGAACCTTTAAAAGAAAGGCTGCGTAATGGAATATTCTAACATCAAAGACATACCGGTAACACGTTTTGAAGATGAAGGTTGGATATATCGTTTTCGACCTACTCATAATATCACAACTCCAAAAGGAGATGTATTCGAATTAAAACACGCATTTGATCCGGACTATGTTCCTTATTCGAATGAAGTAATTGAAGTATTAAATCTATGGAAAAAATTATCAAAACTAGTTTAATCACTTCTCCAGTTGAAGTCATAGAGCTCGCCTTTCTCCTCCTCTTTTTGGCTAGAACTCTATGACTTCTTTACTTAAAAAAAATGCATTTAATTTGAAAAAAGTGCATTTTTTTGTGTACATTGTCTTAAAAGTAGTGTATAATAATACTATAAAATGAAAAGAGGAAAACAATATGCCACAAATGAATATCACAAAAAACATGACATCAGAACAACGTATCGCAGTTTTGAAAAGACATTGGAAAAAATTTAATAAGAAGATCCAACGTAATCAAAAAGTACGTCGCACTGAAACATCCTTCATGGATAAATATGATAGTCATAATATTAATGCTTGGACAGATGGTTCTAAATACCTTCAAGAGCATTACGGTGATCGTGTCGCTGATCAAAAAGCTGATGACGCTGACTGGAATTAATTATGACAATGCATTTAGTGAGAGGCATGTCTAGCCTCAACAATAAAAGACGTAGAATGAAGAAGCATCCTGGTTGGGAAAAAGATCAGGCTCGTCATGACAAATGGCTAATGGATCGTGGTGTACATCCATCGCAACTAAAAAATAAGGAGAAGAGTAGTGGCAACAGTGTTCCGAACTATTCAAGCGACCGTCCAACGATCCCGACGAGTGACCGCATCACAGCCATCCAAGGAAAAAAGAAAGCTAATGTCTATTCAGGATCCTACGTCATCGGAGTTGCAACCCTGCACAAGTCAAACCTTGTGCCAGTCGGTAGAGGAGATAACCCCGAAGAATACGCAAAAATGAGGAGAAACTAATGATTGCAGAAGCACTATTTTGTTTGGCATTGAATGCCTATTGGGAAGCAAGAGATCAAGACATGAAAGGCATGTTAGCTGTTTCTCAAGTTGTAATGAACAGAGTTGAGTCAGAACACTATCCAGATAATATCTGCGAAGTTGTACATCAAGGACCGACTAAACCATCTTGGAAAGATAAAAATGTAAGTTATCCAGTAAAGAACCGGTGTCAGTTTTCTTGGTATTGTGATGGCAAAAGTGATACACCTAAAGATGAATTTGCATGGGAACACGCACTGCTTGCAGCAACTGGAGTTTATTATAATAAAGTAGATAACCTTGTCGATGATTCACTATGGTATCATGCAGATTATGTTAACCCTGGTTGGGCTAAAGCAAAAAAGAAAGTTACTAAGATAGGAGATCATATCTTTTATTCTTGGAAAAATTAATCTCTCCTTAGCTCAGATGGATAGAGCAACGGCCTTCTAAGCCGTGGGTCGGGAGTTCGAATCTCTCAGGAGAGGCCAACATCGCTCGCGTGATGGAACTGGTAGACATAACGGACTTAAAATCCGTAGGCTGTAATAGCCGTACCGGTTCGAGTCCGGTCGCGAGTACCAAATTAGGTTAGTCACCCTCCATGTGGAGGCCTAGTCGCTGAATTAGATTCGGACAAAATGTGATACACAATAAAGGAGATGTCGAGCGGTAAGTTAACGCTGTTAAGCCTGTAACGACGTAAAATTTAAGACACAGGTGGGAATGGTAGCGCCCTCATTAGAAAGACTACCACTTTGCGGGTATAGTATAATGGCTATTACTACAGCCTTCCAAGCTGAAGATCGGAGTTCGACTCTCCGTACCCGCTCCAACTAGCCAATGGCGGCTGCCATATCTCTTATAGATGAATTGTCACTTTTAGCGCTTGGTGGATCTCCCATTACTAATGCTGAACTACTTGAGCTGCTATTGTCTACGTTTTGAGTAGTACTTGAGTCTACAATATTAACGCCTTTAGATTTTTCTTGCTCAATTCTAGCTTGTTCTAAGTCTACTGCTTTTTGAGCTGCTTCCATATGTTGTTTATCTGCGAGCATAGCCCTTTTCTCACGTCTATCCAACATAGCTCTTGCTTCTTCGGGTGTGGCTTTTCTTCTATTGCCATCTTCTACAATAAACATATTGCCTTGTTTAAAGGCTTGTTGAGAACTTCTCAACATGTCATTTTCTTGATCGGCTCTTCGTGCCGCAGATCTTTCTTTTTGTTCTGCATCTTTGATATCTTGTTCGCTGATATTACCGCTGAGATTTAATTTTCCACCTCTAATCGTATCACCTACACCTTTACCAATAAATGGAATTGATTCAATTGCACTAGCAGCTAATTCAATAACACCATTAAGAACTAATTTAAACATATCAAAAATGGTATCAACTGTTTTGGTAATAATATCCATGAAACTAAAGCTTTTTAATGCTTCAGCTGATTCATTAAATCCGAATTTACCTAATGCCCAAGCAGCTACACTTTTTATTAGATCTAATGGTATACCGATTACTGAATTGACTAGACCTTTAATTCCACCAGCGATTGTTGATATTACTTTAGATCCTATGTTTCCTTCGTCATCAACAAATCCTTCAATAGCTCCTTTTACTGTATCGTAGACAGTCATGATTATAAAGAGAGGTGCAAAAAGTTTACCAATTGTTTTACCAATTCCATTTAACAATTGCATAAATTTAGAATTTTCTGCAAATATTTTAAATGCATCTGTAATAACTGCAAATGCCTTTGCAATTGGCCCTTCGGCTGAGAAAAATGTTTTGATTGGTTTTACCAAATCTGACACAAAGGTTATTGCTGCATTGAATGGACGCATAATTGTATTAAAAATTCTACTTAATAAACTTGGTCCTTCACCAGCCATGAATACTTGTTTAAATGGCTTCGCAACATCATCAATAAACGTTTCAAAAGGAAACACAAAAATAGCTTTAAGAGTATTAAAAAATGATGTTAGCTTCTTTCCAATAAAACCTTCTCCAGTAAATAAGGTTTTAAATGGTTGTAATAAATCATCTACAATTGCGAGAGCACCAGTAAATGTTAATCTAAAAGAACTTTTTATACCATTAACAAATCTCATAAATCCGCCTTCGGCGCTAAAGAAAGCTTTCAATGGTTGTAATAAATCATCAAGTATTTTAAGAGCAGCTGTGAATGTTGCTTTAATTTTTCCACCTAAGTCAGTACCAAATAATCTTATTGCATCTCTAATGTCTTCTAGTCTTTTAGTAAGACCTACAAGTCGTGATAATTTTTTAATACTGTCTAATATACCTGTTAAAAATCCTGCAGTTGCCGCAATAATTCCTGCAAGAATAGCTGCTAATTTAGAACGATCTTTTTTCGGATCTTTATCGCCACCAGGCTGAGTACTATCAGCTTGATTCTTACGTTCTCTCAACATTTCAAGTAGATCTAATTGTCCTAATTGAACTGCTTTTAAAAACTTATCAACTCTTCTCGTTAAACGTTCAACACTTTCTGCGACAAGTTCGTGTCCTGCCATGTTTTGATCGTTATTAACTTTCAGCTGTTGAGCAATAATTTCTAAATTAGCCATTTTTTTGCCTTTGTTTTTCGTCTTCTAAATGATTAATCAAAAGATTAATATAAATTTCTCTTTCCCATGGTAACATATTCTCTATCTCAGTTAAACTCCAATTCCAGTGGGTCATTAAATTAAAGTTCATATGGTAAAAATTCTCTAAATTTTCATGAGATAGAGCTATTATAAAAAATTCTGTAGCCCCTCGATTACTAATTTATTTTCATGGTTACAAGAGCTACAAGTAAAATCTACATCGTGATTTAAAGCTGGAATCTTATCTATAAAATCTCTAATCGCCGCAAATTGATTACTATTCATTGATTCAATAAATTCTTTTAATTCTTCGTCAGTTGAATCTCTTAAATTGATTCTTTCTTCTTCTGTAACTACGGCTCTTAAACAACTTGCAATTAATTTAAAAGCGTTTTCAGCGTCACCCGCGTTATCAGCTCCTACACGAACTACTTCTTCAAAACTAGGCCAATCAATTTCTACAGAAATTTCATCAGTTAGTTTAATAGTTTTTTCGATGTCAGGAATTGCAATTTTAACTTCGTCAAGCTTGATTTCAACTGGATTTGAAGTTTCGCATTTCTCACATTTTAAAGCAATACTAGCGGTTTCACCAACACTTCTTGCTCTCATTTGTAAAAAAGCGTATTCAATATCGAAAGAAGTTAATGCTTGTTCTGCAATTGGTTCTTCAATACAGTCAGCAATTGTTCGAACTAATGCTCTAAAAACATCTGAATTTTTACCGCTTTCTGACGCGATCATAATTGCCTTTTCTTCTTTTACGAGAAAAGGTCTGTAGTGCACCTTTTTACCAGATGACGGAATTGTCATCTCATAGCTAGGTAGCGTATTAAGTTTAGGTAATGCCATAATAATTTAACCTCTGTAAAATTGTTGCGAGGATTGTACTTTTTTCCAGTTTGTATAGGATAACTGTACGCTCAATTCCATTATTTGAGTTTCCTCATTATTAAATTCTACTGCAGATAGAGTCGTAGGAAATGCATCGATCAACTCCACACAGTAGGCAGATTCATAGTAAGTTTCAGGATCTGGTAAAAAACTTAAAATCTTACTTGTAATTCCGCTCAGTTTTGTTCCGCCAACTAAACCCGCAGCGGTAGGTAATAAATTTAAAATTCTAGGATCCATCTTATTTGGATCGTCTTGTACTATTTTTAATTGATGAATTTTAACAGGATGCTGGTAATCTGATTTATATCTTACTGTACCTCCTTCTTCATCTAATATAGTCTCTCTCCAATTGTCAAAATATTCTTTTACTCCATAATCGTTTAAAAGAAGAAATGAAAGAGTAACGTCATCAACAGCAAAACCATATGCGACTTTTTCAAACTTCATTCCGATTCGTCTTTCATGAGTTAGAATTTGTTTTCCAGGTAAAGATGTACTTCTGCATAACAGATTTAAATCTTCTAAACCTATTCCTCCAATGTCCGGCAATTCAACAAAAAATTTATTTTGATGAGCAATACCTTGTTTTTGAGATATAATACTTTTTAATTTATCAACTCTCACAATGCTCTCCTTGTATCTCTATATACTTTATTTGCTGAAGCTTTATTCCAATCTGCAGCCGGAAGAAATGTAGCAATTTCCCACTCTGGCTTATCAACCAAAGCGAATCTACTTCTTACATGTTTAAACAAATAGTGTTTCATAGCTGGAGCGATAAATCTTTGTGGCACACTTCCTTTTTCTGCTAGTACTCTATCTAAAACTCTTGCTCTTAAAACAGGTGGAAGATAATGTAAATTCAATCCATAAAATCCGTCTTTAGCCGGACCCATCATAAGAATTAATGGAAATCCGTCATAATAAGGTAAAGTTTCTTTATGCTTAGGATCATAGAAAAACATATACATGTTTCCTACAGGACCTCTTGTGCGCGTCACCGGTCGATTTCTTAAATCAATCAGATCATCATCTAGCACTCTTTTTCTATTAATTACTCTACCTCTAAACATTTGTCTTGCTTTATTGCGAAACCACTCTATAGACTGTTTTGTGCGTGGAGTAATCCCTGCACGAAATGCCTCAAATTCTAATTGTTGAAATAAACTTTCACCTGCCATACTACTATTTATAACTATTTTTTACGTTTTTTACGAAATGGTGGCAGTGGTTTTAACTTCTTTAATTTACCTGGTACAGGTTTACTCAATAGCTTCATTTCTTGTAAAGTTTTTTCTGTCCATATTTGGAATTCCCAACCACGATCTTTACAATAATTATTGGCGGCTTCCCACTTATTCATATTTTTTATGTATGTAAATCCTTCATTGATATATTTTCTAGTGCGTTTTTGTCCTGTCGGCGGAACAGTTTCTTTTTCAGGTTTAATTTCAACTAAAAGAGTTCTATCTTCAAATATAATTTTTATATCTGGAAAATATCTATGATACTTTTTATCTGCATCATAATAATAAGGTATTACAACCTCTTCTGACGACCACCCTTTTATTTTAGGATTCGAATCACACCATGAAAAAACAGATTTTTCCCATAGCGATCTATAGACGACTTTAGTATAGTCACCTTTATATTTCTTTGTGTTCTTCACTTTATAGTAACCAGAATATGCCATTTTTTCATATAAATAAGATAAAATTACTTTTATATTTATAGGAAAAATAGATGTCATTTAGCTTTAAAGATTTTGCTCCTACAACAGGCACAGAACGAAGATACCCTATCGATGAAGTTGATCAATACAAAAGTAGAATTACTTTTCAGGTAATGAAAGTAATTCCACCAAGATTCAACGTTCAATTTAAATCAAATAAAGTTGAAGGAGGAGGAGACTCTGGATTCGAATTAAACAAAGAATCTGCAAGTTTATCCGCAGTTGACGTTAAACCAATACCTAATGAAAAGACAGATCTCTATTTGCCTATTGCATTTCAGGTAAATGATAGAGCTGAATATGGAAATGCTTCTTTAGGATTAACTGGAATGGCTGCTGCGACAGGGATGAATTCAGGTGCAAGTATTCCTAGTTCAGTACTTGAAGGAATTAAACAAACTGGTCAATCTTTTGTTGAAGCATTTAAATTGCTTGGTGGAGAAGGTGTAAGTGGACTTGGCGCTGCAAGAATAGCACAAATTATTCCAAATGATAAAATAAGTAATGCCACAACTCTTTCAGCTAGAGTCATTTTAAATCCTAATGTTCGAACTCTTTTTAACGGAGTTGCGATTAGAGAATTTACATTTCAATTTCAATTTCAACCTAAATCTAGAAAAGAAGCAATTGCAGTTAAAGACATCGTAAAATATTTTAGATACCACATGTATCCAGAAGAAATTAGCGGTCGACTTGGGTCTGCTGATATTCCTTTAGGATTTAAATATCCTAACATGTTTAGAATTAAATTGCTTTCAAATCTTAACGGACCATTTAAGAATATAGGAACACCAATTAAATTGAGTTATTTAAGATCGGTTAGTACTTCATACAATAACCAATCAGGTGCATTACATGAGGATGGTTCTCCAACAGATGTTAATTTAAGTCTAAGCTTTGTTGAATATAAGACTATCAGTAAAATTGATATTAGAAATGAAGAAAATGATGTTTTCTACCAGCATGAATTTACTAAGTCAGCTGGAAGTATTTCAGGAGCTACATAATGGATTACTTTAAATATTTTCCTACAATAGATTATAATTTTGGTGATCATGCTCAAAAAGATAAATTCAGAAATATCTCAATATACACAGATGTCATTGATCAAGTAAAAGATAATCTTACGATATATGAAGACTATAATATTTTAGATGGTGAAAGACCCGATAACGTTTCTCAAAAAATGTACGATACACCAGAATATCATTGGACTTTTTATATGTTGAATGATAAAATCAGAGAAAAAGGCTGGCCGTTAACACAGAAAAAATTATACGAATTTGCTCTTAGAAAATATCCTTTTAAAGTAATGAACTTATCGATTGATATTTCTACTATTTTAAAAGTAGGACAAACAATTACAGGGGTGAGTAACGGAGCAACTGCAAAAATTATTCACAGAAATACAGATTTATTACAATTAGTCTTAACTGATATTGATGGTAATATTACATCAACACAGGGATATCAAGTAACAAACGCAGATGGATCAGTTACAACCGTTGCTGCTAGTGACGTATCGGGCGTTGTCAATCAAATTAATGCGACACATCATATAGAAAATACTTCTGGAGAATATATAGATTTAATTGATTCAAACGGAGATTTTATTTTAGGTTCTGGAGATATACCGGTAACTAATTTAGAAGAATTAGTAAGAGTCAATGATAGTTTAAAACAAATTAGAGTTTTTAGACCAGGAAATGTAGATCAAATAGCAGACGCATTCAAACAGGCAATTAAAATATAATGTTAAAAGGTGCACCAGAACAACAGTCAGATTATCTCTTTGAGTCGATTCTTTTAGAATCTGATAGGTTGAATAAGCCTATAGAAGTAAAGAATCAAGTCAGTGATTTAGAGATTTTTGAAAGTATTGAAAAACCTTATCTTACTGGCACTGTGGTCATTCTAGACGACGCTGATATTATGCAAAGAGTTGATATTCTAGGTGGAGAAAAGATTACTGTAAAATTAAAAAGCTCTAGATCTGGTTCAGTAACAATTATTAAAATATTTTATATCGATAAAATTATTTCTAAAAAAAGAGTTAATGACAATTCTCAATTATTAATTGTTAATATTATAGAAGATATCGGATATACGGCATGTTTGATAAACATTAACAAATCTTATAAAGGTAAATGTTCTGAAATTATTAAAAAAGTATCGCAAAACTTTTTAAATAAAACAGTCGATGTATCAAATACTGATAAACAATTTTTTAAAATGATTGTTCCAAATTTAGATCCGTTAGAAACAATTCAATGGGTATCAAACAGAGCGTCAACAAAAGAAGGATATCCTTTTTATATGTTTTCTGTTCTAGTAGAAGATAAATTAAAATTTACAGACTTAGGAACAATGATTGAAAACGAAGTAATTAATTCTGATATTTCTTATAAAAGATCAAGTTTAGTTGTAAAAGCTACCAACCGAGACGTTAGACGAAGAACGATTAAAAATTACAAGTTTCATAATTCAGAAGATTTGTTGACACTAATATACGCTGGTCTTATCGGATCTCAATATCAATATATCGATACAACAAAAAATAAAAAGAACGAATTCTCATTTGACATTGTAAGAGATTTATTGAAACCAATTTCGGCAAAAGGAGTTTTAAAGAGATCTCAGAGTCAATATATGTTTTCAGAAGATTATAAACATAACGGAATTTCTTTTAATAAGTATAAATCACGACTTATCTCACAGATTGGTGGATCAGGCGCTTATACAGGACCAGATGAGATATTAAGTTTTGGTGAGAGTAATATTACTTCTGATTATAAACTAAATATTATTTGTAGAGCGATGGATGGAATATTAAAGAAGGCACCTTTAACAATTGTAGTACCAGGCGTTGATTTTATCGACGGTGATAAACATTCTACAATTGGTAATAATTTACGAATTGAATTTCCTTCTTCAACTCCTGAATCAATGGAAAACAAGGGTATAGATACTAAAGCATCAGGAGATTATTTAGTTTTTGCTGCCCGGCATATGTTTAAAAGAGAGACATATGATATATCACTTCAATGTGTAAAGATGGCGAATTATGATACCTAAAAAATATATAGATTATTATGGAGATAGAACACGATGGTTTTTAGGAACTGTCGTTGATATTATTGATCCAGAAGAACTCGGAAGAATACGAGTGAGAATCTATGGAATTCATTCTGAAAATAAAACAGATATTCCAGATGCAGATCTGCCATGGGCTCAAGTAGTATTACCAATTACACAAGGTGGAACAAATGGACTTGGTAATAATTTAGGAATTCAAATTGATTCGTTAGTTTTTGGAATCTTTTTAGATGGAGCAAATTCACAACTTCCACTTGTTGTAGGTTCTTTACCTAAACTTGAAGAAAATTCTCAAGGTGGTAGATCTACAAATCAACTTGCAAGAGGAACAAATACGCTTACTAAAAATGTAAACGTATCTGGTGCGCCGTCAGATCCGTACGCTGCTGTATATCCTCATAACAAAGTAATACAGACTACCAGCGGACACACGATTGAAATTGACGATACTCCAAGTGGTGAAAGAATACATATACATCATAAGTCCGGTGCTTTTATGGAATTTCATCCAGATGGAAGTTTAGTTATAAAAACAACAAATACATATATCGATGCGGGTACAAATGCCAATATTAAAGCATCTAGTGTTAATGTTGAAGGTAGCACAGTAAATATTAATGGAGGTAGTGGAGATGTTGTTGTGAGTGGAATATCTTTGGTTAATCATACTCATCGTGATAATCCTGGCCTTGCTGGTGCAGTTACTTCAAAACCACTATAAGGAATAGAATATGGCTGACTTGCAGATTAGAGGTAACAAAGTTGCACTTCTAGACAGTAACGATAATATTATTTACACACTTCCAGATTCGGCTGGCTCTATTGGAGAAGCTGTAGTAACTGATGGGGCTGGTAAATTATTTTATGGTGGTATTGACATAGAATCTGTACTAGCGGCAGGAGATTCTTCGAATAGAAATATAACTGTTAATGTTCTCAATAGCGATATCGCTATGGCTGAAACTATTAATATTGCTAATCCAAGTCCTTCTCCGTCGATACCTCCTCTTCCAGGTCATGGCTACGTTTCTGGTGGCCGGCAACCAAATATTAGTAATGTAATTGATAAATTTAGTTTTGCAGTTGGATATGATAACATCTCATATGATGTTGGCGATTTAACTGTGGGTAGAAGCCAAGTTTCTGGTAAATCTTCATCTACTCATGGATATACAACTGGTGGTGTTTTTGCACCTAATACTGCTGTGGCGAATGAAATTGATAAGCATCCTTTTAGTACAGATGCAAACGCCACTGATGTTGGAGACTTAACACAGTCTTGTTCTCACACTGCAGGCCAATCTTCGTCTACTCATGGATATACATCCGGAGGCGCTTTAGTAAGCCCACTAAGTGGCAACCCGCCCACTGGCAGAACTAATTCTATCGATAAATTTCCATTTAGTACAGATGCAAGCGCAGCCGATGTAGGAGATTTATCACAAGCTCGTAGAAGTGCTAGTGGAACAAATTCTAGCACTCATGGATATAGTTCAGGCGGTGACCCAAATGCAGGAAGCACTATCGATAAGTTTCCTTTTACTTCTGATGCCAATGCAACTGATGTAGGAGATCTCGCAGTAGAGATGGCTGAAGCGTCAGGACAATCGTCGACGACTCATGGGTACGCAACCGGAGGAAGAGTAAATGATGGTGTTTCTCCTCCACCAGTATACCGAGCTGATATACAAAAGTTTCCTTTTGCATCAGATACGAATGCCACAAACGTAGGATCTTTACAACCATTTTCGCGCAGAGTTGCTACCGCTGGAATGTCGGCAGATACACATGGATATGCCGCTGGTGGAAATGAGGGTCTGGTAAAAGGTGACGTTTACAAATTTCCTTTTGCTTCAGATGGTGGTTCAACTGATACTTCTATGAATTTAAGTCAAGCAAGAAGCGGCGCAGCAGGAACTCAAGGATAATTATGGTAGACTTTCAAATAAAACAAAATAAAATTGCATTTGTCGACAGTGGTGATAATACAATTTATACATTACCTGATTCTGCCGGCACTGCAGGAAATGCGCTTGTAACAGACGGATCAGGCAAATTATTTTTTGGTGGAATAGATATTGATTCTGTATTGGCTGTAGGAGATTCTTCGAATAGAGATATGACAGTTGGCGTTATTAATGCTAAAACTATTGAAGCGAACACAGTCGTAGAAGGTAGTGCACTATTTAGTTTTCAAGGCCTATTTTCAGGATATACCGCTGGTGGTGTTGCTCCTCCTAATCCTACTTCATTTAGTAATCCACAAGGAATTAATGGGCATCGTACTATAGACAAGTTTCCTTTTGCCTCTGATGCCAATGCTACCGATGCAGGGAACTTAATTGCCGGCACATCTGGATCATCAGGGCAATCTTCTATCTCTCATGGTTATACATCAGGCGGAAGCGTTCCTGTATATTCAGAAGGTGTGATATACAAATTTCCTTTTAGTAATAATGCAGGATCTAGTTCTGTAGGAATACTTGCCGGACTACATCCGCTCGAAACAAATACTGGAAAAAGGAGAGGGATGGGTCATTCGTCAGCTGATACTGGATATCATTCCGGTGGTAGCTATGGGCCAGGCATAACTGGTAGAATTGTTAAGTTTCCTTTTGCTCATGACACAAATTCTGGAATAGGAGGAAATTTAACAAGTTTTGGTAGAGAAAGAGGTGCTGGGCTTTCATCTGCGACTGACGGTTATGCAGCAGGAGGACTAAGTCCTCCTGGTCCTTCTAGAACGACAAAGATCGATAAATTTCCGTTTAGTACTGATGCTAATGCGACAACGATTGGTAACCTAACCGTGGCTAAAACAGATGTAACCGGTCAATCATCAACTACACATGGATATGTGTCTGGTGGAAATGAAGCACCTCCATTTAATGATACTATAACAACAATTGAAAAATTCCCGTTTGCTTCAGATGCAGACGCTACAGATATAGCAAACCTAAGTGCATCTCGAGCATTTAGTGCTGGTCAAAGTTCTATATCTCATGGATATACATCTGGTGGACATTCCGAATCCTTAACTTCTTACACAAATATTATCGATAAGTTTCCTTTTAGCAGTGATGCTAATGCAACCGACGTAGGAGATATAAGTAAACATAGATCAGAATCAACAGGACACCAATCATAAGATGGCCGATTTACAAATAAAAGGAAATAAAATAGCGTTAATAGATAGTAACGATAATATTGTCTATATGCTGCCAGACTCAGCAGGAGCTTTAGGAAAAGCTTTAATATCTGATGGAGCAGGTAAATTGTTTTACGGTGGCATTAACATTGATTCTGTATTAGCGACTGGAAATACTACAAATAGAAATATAACTGTAAACACCTTAACAGTTAACACTTTAAATACTTCTTTATTATCTACACAACAACCACTAACTTTCTCATTTCAAGGAAGTACTTCTGGGTATGCTTCCGGAGGAATAAATAACTTTGGCTTTACCGGACAAGATACAATCGATAAATTTCCTTTCAGTAGTGATGCAAACGCAACTGACGTAGGTGATTTAACATTAGCAAGATTTGGATCTGCGGGTCAATCGTCTTCTACTCATGGATATACATCTGCAGGAGGTGCACCACAACCAAGCCATCCGCCGTTTCAAAATTATGGCACAAACATTATCGATAAGTTTTCTTTTGCTTCTGATGCCAATGCTACTGTTGTTGGAGGAATGCGAGATTTTAAAACCTATTACGCGTCTGGCACATCATCTGCCACGAATGGTTATATAGTTCCTGGAGAAGAGGGAAACCAAAGATTTATTGAAAAATTTCCATTTGCCGCAGATAATAGTTCATCTGAAGTAAGTTTTCTTGCAGCGCCAAGAACAGCAGGCACGGGCGGCCATTCTTCAGATACACACGGATATGTGTCAGGAGGTAGAAGCTACCCAGGTTCTGGTAATGTAAACTATAGAGATCCTATAAATGAGATAGTAAAATTTTCTATGGTAGTAGATACTCTTGTATCAGACGTTGGAGATTTGACTGTAGAAACTTCTACTCATAGCGCACAAAGTTCTACAAGTCATGGTTATGTATCTGCAGGTGTTTCATCACCTCCAGTTTATGTTCATATGACAAAAATAGAAAAATTTTCTTTTTCGGTAGATGGCAATGGTGTTTTAGTTGGTGATCTATCACAAGCTTTAGGTTCATTTGATGATCAAGCTTCTGGTCAATCGTCGACGACACATGGATATCATTCTGGTGGAGGACCATCTTGGACTGATCCTATTGCAATACTGATACAGAAATTTCCTTTTTCCACAGATACAAATTCTACAGAGGTAGGAGATTTAACTCAAGGAAGATCTAATAGTGCAGGTCAACAGGTATAAATAGATAAAAGGATTTTAAGATGGCAAGAGTATTTTCATTAGAAGACGGAAACATATCAAAAAAGCCTATTATTACGTCTCAAAATAGAACGTATACAGATATTGATTTGTCTTTTAAAAAGAAAAATAACGGAGAACTTTTTAAGAAAACAAATGCCGCGGCTGTAAAACAAGCTGTGAAAAATTTACTACTAACTAATTTAGGTGAAAAACCTTTTCGACCTTTCTATGGTGGAGATCTAAATCGATTTCTATTTAATCTTTCTGAAGAATTTGATGAGGTTGAAATTGAAGATACTATTGCTTCTGCCATGGCAATTGACGAACCTAGAGCTCAATTGCAAAATGTAAAATCAGTTTTGTCACCAGATAATAATTCAGTTCAAGTAACGGTAAATTTTCAAGTAATAAGTACACAAGAGCCGGTGGAACTCAATATCACACTTGCGAGGTTAAGATAAATGTCTACAATTATTAGATCATCAGATTTAGATTTTGATGCAATTAAAACAAATCTAAAAACATTTTTTAAACAACAATCAGAATTTACAGATTATGATTTTGAAGCAAGTGGAATGTCTAATTTACTAGATGTTCTCGCTTATAACACACATGTTAATGGATTAATTGCAAACTTTGCTCTTAACGAATCGTTTTTACCTTCTGCGCAGTTAAGATCTTCAATTGTATCTCATGCAGAAACATTAGGTTACTATCCAAAATCAAAAACAGCGTCAGCAGCAGTTGTTAATTTGACAGCAGCAACTTCAGATACTTCTACTCCTTCAGCAAGTCTACCTATTAATTCGACATTTAGTGTTAATATCGATGATGTCACTTACACATTCCAAACATTAGAAGCATTTACTGCTATCAATGATGGTAGTGGAAATTTTGCTTTCCAAACATCTGCTGGTAGCTCAAATATTACAATTACTGAAGGAACTTTAAAAACAAAAACATTTGTTGTTGGAGATATTACAGATCAACAAATTTATGTAATTCCTGACGGGACAATGGACACAACTACAATTACTGTAAAGGTATTTGATACAGTTACTTCATCAACATTTGACACATACACTAATATTAATGATTCAGTTAGAATTAATACTAATTCAACTGTTTATATTGTAAGAGAATCTCCTAATGGATTTTACGAAATTACTTTTGGTGAAGGTAATGTATTAGGAAAATCTCCTGTCGCAGGCAATAAAATTGAAATTGCGTACTTAAGTAACTCCGGATCAGATGCGAACGGTGGTGGTAAATCAACTAATCCTTTTACTGCAGATGCCCAAGTATCTGTTGGAGGAACACCAAAAACATTGACAGTAAGTACTGTTACATCGTCAAGTGGTGGTTCTGAAAAAGAAAGTATTGAATCTATTAAAGCAAATGCTCCTTTGGCATTCGCAACTCAACAGCGACTAGTAACAGCAGAAGACTATAGAGCTTTGATTTCTGAAAGATTTTCTACTGTTGTTAAGGATGTTATTGCATGGGGTGGTAACGATAATATTCCTGCTGATTACGGCAATGTTTATGTCAGTATTAATTTTAAAGATGGTATTACTGCTGAAGCTCAAACAACCACTAAAAATAATATCAAAACAACACTGTCTGATAACTTAGCAATTATGTCTATCGATACAGAATTTGCTGATCCAATTGATTCATTTTTAGAATTAACTACTAATTTTGACTTTGATCCTGATTTGTCTGGAACAACCGTAGAAACAACTGAGAATGCTATTCAATCTGATATTGCTTCATTTTTTAATTCAAATCTAAATACATTTGAAGCTGTATTTAGAAGATCTGCTTTGCTTGCTCGAATTGACGAGTTAGATACTGGAATACTTAATTCTAGTATCACAGCTAAAGTACAACAAAGACTAACACCAACTAGTGATCAATTAAATACAATTACAGATTATATAGTTCAATTTCCAGTAGCACTTGCTCAACCTGATGATGTTAATCATATCGTAACTTCATCAGCAGTAACCTTTAACGGAAATCAAGCTCTCATAAAAAATAGATTAGGATCTAATACTCTTCAACTTGTCAAAGGAGATGATACGATATTACAGGATAATATTGGATCATATGACATTACTACTGGAAAAGTAAATATTGCTGGTCTTAATATTAGTGCATTTGCAGGAGATTCTTTAAATTTTTCGGCTACACCAGCAAATCAATCTACTATTAAACCTCTAAGAAATTATATTCTAAAATTTGATCCTGTGCTTTCAAAAGCAACAGGAAATATTGATTACCAAAATACGGCAGTTACTCTCACATGACGCATTCATTAGATAAAAATAGAAGAAGTCAAAATCTTCTTTCACCGACTATTGATGGCGCATTACCATCGCATTTTGTTGAACAATACGGCCAAGACTCAGGAAGTTTAATAAAGCTTTTAGATTTATATTATCAATTCTTAGATAGTTCAGGTGTTAATTCTTTTGGATCTGATATACATAATCTATACACTGCTAGAGATATATCAGAAACAAACGTAAAAGGATTAGATCAATTAATCGGGGAAATTGGTAATGGTCTTACAGCATCGGCATTTTTCCAACAACCTCGTTTAATGACAAGACTTTTAGCTTCTTTTTATAGATCAAAAGGAACTTTAGTTTCAGTAGAAGGTTTCTTTAGAGGATTTTTTAACGAAGAAATTTCAATTGAATATCCTAAAGACCAGATTTTTATAGTAGGAGAATCTAATATTGGATGGGAGGATCAAAAGTTTATTCAAGATAATGCGATTTTTCAGATCTTTTCAATTTTAATTAAAAGTGGATTATCGACTGCTGACTACATTAACTTATATAAAAGATTTGTTCATCCGGCAGGATTTCATATCGCAGGTAGTTTACAAACAAGTACAGAAGTTGGTATTGGTGTAGGAGCAGGTATTGCTACTGATCCATTAGCCGAAGATGAAGGCTTAATCATAGGAAATGAAGCTACACTTTCAACACAAGCGGCACTGAACGCAGTTACCGCTTTTCTTGGTGGAGATTCTGGTGCAGCAATCAGAATTGATCAAACAATTGCAGATTATCAAAATGTTCAATTAAACTTATTAGGACAGGACTCAAGTAATGCTGGTGGAATATATCAAAGCTTAAGAGCATTAATGACACCAAACTCGTTTACATTTGATGATAGTTCTTTGAGAGACAGTAATTTAGCATCAGGTCCTGATTTCTCACTCTCATTAGAAACTATGGATAATGCAATGTTTGATAGTTATAACACAGAACAGCTGATAATCTGATATAAATAACAGTAAGAAATTAAAGGTGAAAAATGGCTAGACAAAATATAAGCACAGGCGCTACAGCAAATGACGGTACTGGAGATACTTTAAGATCTGCAGGTACTAAAATTAACAGTAATTTTTCAGAAATATATACTCTCCTTGGAGGTGATGCTAGTAATTTAACTTCGCAAATTTCATTAGGAGCTGATGGAATTATATTTGAGGGTAGTAACACTGGCGATGCAATTCAAACAACGTTGAAAGTAACTAATCCAACTTCAGCAGATAAGACAATTACTTTTCCAGATGCAGATGGTAATGTTATTTTAGACACCGCTACTCAAACAATTACTAATAAAACTATTACAGTAAAAGATATCATTTATGATGTCACCAACGTATCGGGTGCAGTTACACTTACAACGTCGAATGCGTACATTAAATGTACTGGTACCGCATATACTTTAGCTTGGAATGAAGCTGCCACTACAACCGGTGAAGTCAAAATATTTACTAATACCGCAAGTGGAGCTGTTGCCGTTACAGTTGGTAGCGGAGACGATTTTAGTATGGCAACTGGTACAACTAAGATGTGTATCGCAGATGGTACTAACTGGATTCAATTAACTTAAGAGATAGAAAATGACAGCAATTATTACAGACCCTTTGAAAACCAGACTCGCTCAACTAATGTTGGATGAAGTAAATGATACAACAGATTCGGCACAATATTATATTGGTATAGGAAAATCAGATCAATATTCTGCTGCAGATGACAATATCATTAATCCTGTACAAACGCTACAGGAAGAAAGAGAATTCAGAAATAATCTTCAATCTATTATTAAAGTTGGAGCGGCTTCTCTAGTGATACCTAGATTTAATTGGTCTGCCGGTTCTACTTACTCTGCTTTTGTTGATTCAGTAGTAGGAATTCCTACTAATTCGTATTATGTTATAACTGAAGATAACCATGTTTATATCTGTTTAAAAGCTGGTACTGGTTCAAGTACAGTTCAACCAGATTATAATGATAATACACAAAATCCTGGGCAAAATAAAGTTTCAATTTTTGAAACATCAGATGGTTATAGGTGGAAATACCTTTATGAATTAAGCGCTGCTGATACTAGTTCATTCTTGAGTGCATCATTTATTCCTGTAAAAAGGGTTTTGGGAACACCAGGCGGTGCTGCTGAACAAGACCAACAAGATGTTCAAACCGCAGCAGTTGACGGAGCAATCATAGGATTTGCTATTGATTCTGGAGGAGAAGGATATTCTTCAGCACCAACAGTCACAGTAATTGGTGATGGAAGTGGAGCAATTGCAGCTACTCCTACTATAACAGCAGGGTCAGTTACTGCTTTATCTATAAATAGCGTTACTAGTGGAGGATCTGGTTACTCATTTGCCGATGTCTCACTTACTGGTTCGCCAGATAAACCGGCAAAAATTAGACCAGTAATTGCACCAGTCGGTGGAATTGGTTTTGATGCAAGGCAAGATTTAAAAGCAAAATCTGTTATGTTTAATGCAAAACCAACTGGAACTAATGTCGATACTTTTATTATTAATGAAGATTTTAGACAGATCGGATTAATTAGAAGTATGGAAAGAGCAGATAGTGGCGGTGGTGGAGGTTTTGTAATCTCTAGTGCATCTGAAAAAGCACTAAGAATTTTACCTATTGATTCTGCAGATATAGGTAAAATTCAAGCAGGTGACGAGCTATCTATAGGTAGCGGAGCAACATTAGCAAAATGTTTTGTTGATGAAGTCAATGCTCCATTAAGTAGAATTTTTGTTCATCAAAATTCTAGAACAGGATTTAATTCTTTTCCAAGTACTGGAACTCTTACAGGTGGTTTTGGTGGTCCCGCAGGAATTAGAGCAGCGGAAGAAAAAAGCAATGCAGATCCTCATACTGGACAGCTTTTATATATAGAGAATAGAGCAGCTATATCTAGAACCTCTACTCAAACAGAAGATATTAAAATCGTAATTACAATGTAGGAAAGAAAATGGCGTCAACACTTCAACAAAATACTTTCTCGGCAACTTATAAAGATGATTTTATCGATAGTGATAATTATCATAGAGTATTGTTTAATGCTGGTAAAGCTTTACAAGCTAGAGAATTAACACAGCTTCAAACAATCATTAATAAGGAAGTTGAAAGATTTGGTAAAAATATTTTTAAAGAAGGTGCCTTAGTAAGGCCAGGTGGAGTTGTTCTCGAAACTAATAGAGAATTTATTAAGCTTGTGAATGGTGATGCCGACTTTGCTAATGTTCAAGTTGGAGACGAATTTACTTCAAGCAGTCCAACCAATATTAAGTTTAAAGTTTTAGAAAAAATAGCGGCTTCTTCTTCTCCTACTACAGAGCCTGATACCTTATATGTTCAATATACTGATATGGCTGGTCAAGCCGGTGGTGTAAATGCGATTAGAGTTGCCGATGGTGCTACACTAACAGGGCCACTATTCAATGCGGCAAATCTGACATTAACTGCTGCGGCATCAAGCGCAACTGGAACCGGAAGTAGAGTTTCTGTTAATAATGGTGATTACTTTGTTCAAGGACATTTTGTATTTGCTAATGAACAGTCACTTATTCTTTCTAGATACACATCAACTCCAACGGCTGATATTGGTTTTAAAATTGTAGAAAATGTAGCTACTGCTGCAGACGACGCAGCTCTCTATGATAATCAAGGTGCTACTCCAAATATTGCTGCAGACGGTGCTGATCGATATCAGATTAAATTAACTCTTACAACTAGAGATCAACTTGCTTCTAATGAAAACTTTGTTTATCTCGCTAAAGTTGAAAATGGTAGAATTGTAGACCAAGTAGCAAAAGAAGATATTTACAATACAATTGGTGATTTTATTGCGTTAAGAACAAAAGAAGAATCAGGTGACTATGTTGTATCTCCTTTTAGAGCAAGCTTTAATAATTTAAATGATAGTAACTTAAGTTTAGATGTTTCTGCCGGTACTGCATATGTAGATGGTTATAGAATTTCTGTAGATGCTCAAACAATCACAGTACCAAAAGCTCAATCAACTATTGAACTAACAGATCAAAAAATTCCAGTATCTTATGGAAACTATGTTTTAGTGCAAACAACAAGTGGTCAACAAAAAGGTTTACCAAATATTGATACACTTGAAAAATTAAATTTATACAATGCAATTACTGCAGGTGGCTCTGTGATTGGTACCGCCAGAGTAAGAAACGTAGAGGAAGACGGTGCCAATAATAGATATTATTTGTTTGATATCCAAATGAATGCTGGATCAAGTTTTGCTACTACAAAAAGTATTGGAACGTCATCAAGCGCATTTGCTGATCTAGCTTTAGAAGGCGGTTTAGCAGTCTTAAAAGCTACTAATAATAACTCACTTATTTTTCCACTGCCAAACAAAAGTCCTACATTTTCTCCAGGAGTTACTGACGCAACGATGGACTATAACTTTAGAGCAAGAGTTACTGACACTTCAGACGGCTCTGGAGCCGGAACTTTTACTGCCCCTGCCGGTAGTAAATTTGGAGGATCTGTAATTGATTATGTAGTAGCTGCTACGAACGGACCAAGCTCTACATCAATTCCTACTTTGTCGACTACTGTTGGTAGTAATACTTTAACATACACTGGTGGTTCATCAACTACTGCTTACGAATTAATTGCTACTTTCAACGTCGACGCTGAAAATACTAACCATATGAGAACAAAAACTCTTAATGAAGCGACTACTACTGTGGCTTGGAATACAGCTACAGGAACAGGAGATTCAAACGGAAGCGGTCAACTTGTTCTTGATTTAGAATATGCTGACGTATATAAACTTTTAAGACTAAGAACTACAGATTCAAATGGTACCGATCTTACTGATTTATTTACTTTTGATAATGGTCAACGAGATAACTTTTATGCTGGCGGTCGATTAATACAAAAACCAGGAACAACTGTTCCAACCGTAAATATCTTTTACAGAATTCAATATTTTACACATAACGCTTTATCTGGAAGGCCTGGTTACTTTAGTGTAGAGTCATATGAAAATGCATTTAACGATGCGTCTCTTACTGGCGGAGCTCTTACTGGTGATGCCGCATATAATGCAGTTCCTAATTATCAAAAAGCTGATGGTTCAGTTATTAATTTAAGAGATACCTTAGATTTTAGACCGGTGCAAGGCACTCATCATGCAGACAATTATGATAGCAGTGGAGGTATTATTAACTTTATTCCAAGACCTAGTTCTTCGATTACTGCTGACATTACTCATTACGAAAGAAGAAAAGATAAATTAGTGGCTGTTGTTACCAATACTAAAGACGACAGAGAAGGTGCTGGCCAAATTGTATTACAACAAGGTGTTTCTTCCATTACTGATGCTCAAGAGCCTAGCACACCTACAGGATCTTTAACTCTTTACAATTTTGATTTGAATCCATATACATTTAATGAGTCAGATCTAACCAGTGAATTTATTTCTAATAAAAGATTTACCATGAGAGACATTGGCAGGCTTGAAAATAGAATTAATAAATTAGAAGAATTGACTACATTAAGCTTACTTGAGTTAGATGCTTCTTCTATATTGATATTAGATTCAAGTGATAATCCTAGAACGAAAGCAGGATTCTTAGCAGACAACTTTAAAAGTGAAGCGTTTTCTGATGTAACAAATCTTGATTACAGAGCTGCGATCGATTTCGATAGATTTTCATTAAGACCTACGGTTTGGCCGAAAAATAATCGCTTGATCTATGATTCAGCCGGTGGAACTGATATGGTAAATAAAGGAGATTTTTTACTTCTTCATATTGAATCAAATGAAAATTTAATTTACCAAGATAAAGCTACTCAAATATTAAATGTTAATCCATTCGCAGTTATTACTAATACCGGTCATATTGACCTTTCACCTGCATCAGACGATTGGGTAGAAATAGAATACGTTCCAGATAATATTGTGAATGCACCCGATAATGTTAGAAGCAGAGGATCAAGAAACGTCACTGGAAATTTATTTCTCC